>LNAP01000154.1_pt1 | contig 83885 bp, 76 predicted proteins | sample 602601 | NCBI WGS metagenome assembly LNAP01 (sample SAMN02440304, study PRJNA202911) | soil metagenome | biome: Subtropical and temperate rainforests or woodlands; isolation source: soil samples (1 kg each in a 20% v/v slurry with milli Q water) were... ...
TTCGTCGACAACGGCCTGCTGCGCCTGCACGAAGGCGAGCAAGTGATGGCCATGTTCGCCGAGAACATGGGCGTCAAGGTGATCCGCGCCAACGCCGAAGAGCAGTTCCTGAACAACCTGGCCGGCGAGTCCGACCCGGAGAAGAAGCGCAAGATCATCGGCCGTACCTTCATCGACGTATTCGATGCCGAATCCTGCAAGCTGGACAACATCAAGTACCTGGCCCAAGGCACCATCTACCCCGACGTGATCGAGTCGGCCGGCGCCAAGAGCGGCAAGGCCCACGTGATCAAGTCCCACCACAACGTCGGTGGCCTGCCGGAAGAAATGAACCTCAAGCTGGTCGAGCCGCTGCGCGAGCTGTTCAAGGATGAGGTACGTCGCCTCGGCCTGGAACTGGGCCTGCCGTACGACATGGTCTACCGCCACCCATTCCCAGGCCCGGGCCTGGGCGTGCGGATCCTCGGTGAAGTGAAGAAGGAATACGCCGACCTGCTGCGTCGCGCCGACCACATCTTCATCGAAGAACTGCGTAAGGCCGACTGGTACCACAAGGTCAGCCAGGCGTTCGTGGTGTTCCAACCGGTGAAATCGGTGGGCGTGGTCGGCGATGGCCGTCGCTACGCCTGGGTCGTGGCCCTGCGCGCCGTGGAAACCATCGACTTCATGACCGCTCGCTGGGCGCACCTGCCGTACGAGCTGCTGGAAACCGTTTCCGGGCGGATCATCAACGAAATCGAAGGCATCTCCCGCGTGACGTATGACGTGTCGAGCAAGCCGCCGGCGACGATTGAGTGGGAGTGAAATCAGGTCCTTCGGGGACTATCGGTACCTATCGATAAGATGCTGTAACGTGTTGATTTGAAAGAAAACACGTCACGGTATCTATCGGTGACTATCGCCAGGCAGCAGAATGGTTTGGCGGTAGCGGTGACGGTAGGAACCGGAGGTCGGATTAAGACCCTCCCGTTTACTATCGAGACCAAACCGGTCTTTGACGGTAAATCTCTCCTTGGGAAAGCTTCTGTTACGCGGCTTTCCCGGCATCAGCAGGTCTCCTGACCCTTGACGGTAAAAGCCGTCATGAACAGGAGAAAAACCTCGATGCTTACCGACACCGCACTGCGCAATCTCAAACCCAAGGCCAAGCCGTACAAGGCTTCCGACCGCGATGGCATGTACGTGACGGTATCGCCTAGCGGTACCGTCACCTTTCGCTACGATTACCGTCTCAATGGACGCAGGGAAACTCTGACCATTGGGCGGTATGGCCCAGTGGGCATTTCGTTGGCCATGGCTCGCGAAAAGTTGCTCGATGCCAAGCGCATGGTCGCCCAGGGAAACTCGCCCTCCCTGGAGAAGCAGAGGGCCAAGCGACGCCTGACAGCCGCCAAGACGTTCGGCGAGATGCTGAAGAGCTGGCTGGCCGATGCGCGCATGGCCGACAGTACGCGGGCAATGCGCAAGAGCATCATCGACCGCGACATTCTGCCGGTCTTCGAGAACCGGCTCCTGACCGAAGTCACTCCTGACGACCTGCGGGCACTCTGTGCCAAGGTAAAAGCTCGCGGTGCCCCGGCCACGGCCGTCCACATTCGTGACATCGTGAAGCAGGTGTATGCGTTCGCGGCCCTGCATGGGGAGAAAATCGACAATCCGGCCAACGATGTGAAGGCGGCCTCGATTGCCACCTTTGTGCCGAAGGACCGAGCGTTGACTCCGACGGAGATACGCCTGGCTTTCCATCAGTTGGAATCCATCGCGGCGTACCCCACCATCAGGCTGGCCTTGCGACTGGTGCTGCTGACCCTGGTGCGCAAGAGCGAGTTAATCGAGGCGACCTGGGATGAGGTGGACTTTGAAAGCGCCACCTGGACGATCTCAAAGCAACGGATGAAGGGGCGTAATCCGCATGTGGTCTACCTATCACGCCAGTGCCTGGACATTTTCGTGGCACTGCACACCTGTGCTGGTGGCTCCAAGTTCGTGCTGCCATCGCGCTATGAGATTTATCGCTGCATGTCGCACGCAACGTTGAACCGGATCACGCAACTTATCGCATCGCGTGCCAAGGAGGCTGGACTGCCGTTGGAGCCATTCACGGTTCACGACTTGCGCCGGACGGGCTCTACGTTGCTTAACGAAGTAGGCTTCAATGGCGACTGGATCGAGAAGTGCCTGGCGCACGAGGATGGACGTTCTTCGCGATCGGTCTACAACAAGGCCGAGTACGCCGAGCAGCGGCGCCACATGCTGCAGGAGTGGGCGGATATGGTCGATGCCTGGATCGAAGGTCGCACTCATGTGCCGAAACTGTTGCCGGACAATGTGGTCGTGCCGGTGCTGAGTGCTGCGGTTTAAAGGAATGGCAAGGTTGTCAGTTGACAACCTTGCTGGTTATGCCAATACTGGAGATCACTGATGGCCCGTCCCTCTCATCCGAAGAAAGAGGTCGAGGAAGTACTGAGGTACGCCGAAGAGCAGGGCTGGCGCGTGGAAGTAGGTGGAAGCCATGCCTGGGGGCGGATCTACTGCCCTTACAACGATGAGGAGTGTCGCTGCGGCGAGTTCTGCATCACCAGCGTATGGAGCACGCCGAAGAGCCCTGGCAATCACGCACGCGCCTTGGGGCGTGTCGTGGACAACTGCACCACGCACCGTAAGCAGCAAGAAGCCGCGGACGGTGCTGAGGAGTAATACGATGGAATATACCTTTACTCTGAAGTACCAACTTGCCGACGATGATCGTGACCCGGATGCGCTGGTCGAGCGCCTTGGAGAGGCCGGTTGCGATGATTCTTTGGTCGGCATCGGCCAGCCGGGGCGGTTGGCGCTGGAGTTCACCCGCGAAGCGGACAGCGCAGATGCGGCTGTGCGCAGCGCACTGGCTGACGTGCGCAGAGCCGTACCGTCGGCCAAATTGATCGAGGTAGCCCCGGATTTGGTCGGTCTGACCGACGTGGCGGAGATGGTCGGCGTGTCGCGGCAGAACATGCGCAAGCTCATGCTGGCCCACCCAAGCAGCTTCCCAGCACCTGTGCATGAGGGCAGTGCGTCGATCTGGCACCTAGCGGACGTATTGGCCTGGCTGCAGGCCAAGGGCAGCTACGAGCTGGCCAGGGAGGTTCAGGACGTGGCGCGCGTGGCTTTGCAGGTTAACGTGGCCAAGGAAGGTCGACGATTATCGCGCTCGACTTCCGGGGAGTTGGAAGCCCTTGTTGGTTGAGGCCGTCACTGGCCTCATTCTTGGTCTGCGCCCGCCCGAACAGGGCGGGTTTTTCTTAGGCGGACATCCGGCCTGCTGATGTTCGTGCGAGGTGCCTGCTTGCGTTCCTCAATCCACGCTTCGACCTCGGCCAAGTCCCACACTACGCAACGCGGTGTCAGGTTGAAGCGCCGGGGGAACTCTCCACGGCGTTCCATTTCGTAGATCGTCGTTTCGGACAGGGGGATGATCTGTCTCAGCTCTTGCCGCCGAATGGTGCGCCGGAAGGGTAGGGGGCTGCGTTTCGGAAACTGCGGCAGTGCCTCGTAGGCATCCGTGCCAGGCATCGGAAGAGACAGGGCGGTCTCGGAGATTGAAGCACCGGGCGTAGGCGATAGATGTTCCATCTCGGACTCCATGAGTCTGGCTGGATGGGGGTATCGTGCGATTCAGTGCTTATCGGGACAACCTGCTGCGGCGTACAGGGGCAGGCTTGGTGCGATTATTGGCTGCTTGATATCTTTCAGTGATGTTATTTCATCGCTGATGTCGTGGCAGCTCTCCAGTTAGTTCGATCCAGCTCCCTTATCCCCGCAGCCCAACCGGCTGCACGTGAAGAGTGCAGTCGGAGGGTGGGGTGTCATTCTGTAGGTGTCGATTTTGGCGCTTTCTTTCGTGATGCTGAAGAAGTCAGTGACGGTAAACACTCAAATAGGCGTTCCGCATACACGAATCCCATAAGTCTGACGGCACTCTGATCGAAATACAGCAGCCAGGCCGCAAGTAGCGCCATCGAAATAAGTAACGTCAAGCCAGCGGCGAGCCCCGGGTCGGCAAAGTGTACGGGGAAAAAATGGGGAGGCGTTATCTGCAGAACCTTTGCAATCAGCAATCCGTAGAGGACTCCCAAGAGGCTCGACACGATGCCGACGGGCTTCATTGCCAGCATATTGCGGTGAAATCCGTAGGCAATATTCTCTTTCAGCAGAAGTTGCTTATTGGTGCGCGTGAGTTCGCGAAGTCGCTTGGTTGCTCCAATGTAGATATCGTCTGCTTTGTCAGGGTTCGCTGATTCTTCTTCTGCCGTTGGTATATCAATACCCAGTTTGGTAGTGATCGCGGAGTGGTACCTCTGCTTGCTGACATTATCTAGAAAATTGTCGCGATGCCGCAGAGCTATGGTTGTAGGCATGCCTCCCCATTTTTTAACTAAAAGCTCTTCAAGCTTTTTGCCGCGCCCGCGTGCCACGCTCGCAAGCGCGTAAATGGCACCGCAGCCGCCAAGTAAACCGATAACACCTGTGAGCACAGGGTGCTTTGCTCCGTATACGCATATCAAAGGGACGAGCAATGGCAATGCCACGAGAAGACCTGGAACGACGCGAGCCTTGCGCTCGTACGGGTCTTTAACTAGTTCGAAAATTGTTGTCATGGGATGTCAGGCCTGAGCTGTCAAAGCATCGATGTAGGGTTGGATTTCATCGCGATTTCTCAGCGTGATCTGTTGCGCGAGAGGATCTGGCGCTTCCTTGGTATGCAAGCCCAAACGCCTTAGCGTGTAGTACAGAAACGCTTGACGACAGGGAAGTTTGACCTTCCCGTCTTCCATGCCGTAGTCCAGTTCCAAGACTCGTTTCTTGGCTGCAGGCAAATCGGGATGCGGCGCAAGCACTAGCGTCAGCACGGTGTGCCAATGCGCATCCTGGCTGGAGTCCACATGGCTCGGCTCGAAATCTTCGATGCGCAAAATTCGGGCGAGAACAAAATCGCTAAAGCGCTGACGCTTGTGGCAATACGCGCGCACATGCCAGCGGAAACCGTCATTGCCAAGAGCGTGCGGCGAAAGTAACCGGATTGATTCGTCCAGAGACGTCATGGACTGGTAGCTCACTCGAATAGCTTCCTGCTGCCGAATGGCTCGGACCACTGCTTCTACGGTCTGCTCATTGATCGTGCGCCAGGGGGAAGGTGCCCAATCGGTCTCGGGCGCTGAGCCGATAAAGGTGGCTCTCGGTTCGACAATTCCCATCTTGGTCGCCAGCAGTTCCTCTAGATAGCGTTGCGCCGAGCTTCGTTGGTAAAGCGGCTGAAAATGCAGAGTGGCTGTGTAGGTCTTGGAGCTGCGGTCATAAGTCAGATTGCTCGGTGCCAACTCAGTGTATTTGGCAATGTCCAGTGATGCCTGAGGAACCGATATGCCAAAGTGCTCGGTGAGATCCATCCGATTGATGCGCCGCTCCCAGCGCAGACGAAAATCGATGAACTGGAGTCTGCTCTCCAAACCCCAGCTCAAGCCCTTGGACTCAGAGGGTTCGGCAGTAGTAATCGAGGTTTCTTTCATGGTGACCGCCTAAAAAGTAGACGGATATAAATAATATCCGTACATTAAATATACGCGACTACTCCTTAGGTCGTCTACCTGGAGACCCAGATGCCCACAACCATCACGTTTTTCCCCGTAGACAACGGGGATATGGCCCTTATCAAGTTCGGCGATATCGACGTAACCACCCTCCTGATTGACGTAAACATCAGGCAGGATGCCGACGACCCTGATGGGGAGGCGCGCGATGTCGCCAAGGATCTGCGCGACCGTTTGAAGAGGGATGAAAACGGTAGGCCTTATGTCGATGCGTTCTTGCTGAGCCACCCAGACCAAGACCACTGTCGAGGACTGACTCGGCACTTCCACCTGGGGCCGCTGGACACGTACCCAGATGACAAGAAGGACGACAAGGACAAAAAGATCGTGATCCGCGAGATGTGGTCGTCCCCGATCGTGTTTCGACGCGCCAGCAAGACGCACACATTGAGCGGCGACGCCAAGGCATTCAACACGGAGGCGCGTCGGCGGGTACAGCTGAACCGCGACAAGAATTTTGCCGTCGGGAACGGTGACCGTATCCAGATCATGGGCGAGGACATCGACGGAAAGACTGATGATCTCACTCCGATTGTGCGGAGGGTGGACACGCGCTTCTCGACGATCAATGGCAAGAGTTCCGCATTCTTCTCCGCGTTTCTTCTGGCACCCCTGGATGCCCAGGACGACGAAGAAGAGGAAGAGTGCCTGGTCAAGAACCAGTCGAGCGTGATCCTGAACATCACATTGGCTGCTGATGCGCAGACGCCAGATGGTGCGAAATTCCTTACTGGCGGCGATGCTGAGGTATTCATCTGGAACCGCCAGTGGCAGCGCCACAAGACCGAAACCGATGTGCTTGAGTACGACATCATGCAGGCACCGCATCACTGTTCCTGGCATTCGCTGTCCTATGACAGCTGGTCCGACTACGGCGAGAAGGCCAAACTCGACGCCGACGCTCGTAAGGCGCTTTCGCAGACGCGTGACGGTGCTGTCATCGTCGCCAGCTGTAAGCCGATTGCAGACGACGCCAGTGATCCGCCCTGCATCCGTGCAAAGCGTGAGTACGTCGCAATCGTGGGTGAAGCAAAAGGCGAGTTTTACTGCACGGGCGAATACCCGAGCGAAAAATCTGTTGAGCCTCTCGTGTTTACCGTCACTACTCAGGGTGTGCAGCCTCCCTCGAAGAAAGAAGCTGGATCGAAGGCTGCAGCCGTGATCACCTCTGCGCGTACCCCCATGCCGCACGGCGCATCGTGATGGACAGGATTGCGGATGCACTGCATCAGCTTCAGCGGCATCGAGGTCTGGTCCGTGTTGGGGAGCCAAGGGTAAGCGGTGAAATAACGCAGATCGAAGTCGATGTTGCTGTTGAGCTACCGAGCCGGTCTCGGCGCCATGGCGTGTCCGAGACCGGCGTACGTTCGGTCGAGACATGCATTCTGGTGTTCGACAATGATTGGCCTCTATCTGCGCCCAAGCCTTTCTTGCGTACGGACTTTCCGCTCAATTTGCCGCACATCAATCCCCATCGCGAAGGCGAGTTGGTCTCACCTTGCCTGTTCGAGGGGGCATTGGACGAGCTGCTGCATCGGTTTGGTCTGGACGCGATTATCGATCAATTAATCGATTGGCTGCACAAGGCTGCAGCTGGGGCGTTGCTGGATCTTGAGCAGGGGTGGGAGCCGACGCGCCGAGACAGCTGTCCTTCGACTATTGTATTCAGCGCCGAGAAGGTCGCGTCAGCTGCTCCCGCTGACGGCTCGATTTTGATAGTTCCCGTAAGCTATGTGACGATTGATGATGGGCTATACGCCATTATCAACGCCGAGCTGGTCCCCCAAGTTGATCCTGTGTTCTACCAGGACGCTCACAACGACAAGCTGGGCAAATGGGGAAACGGTCAAACCGCGGCCTTCATCGCACGCGCACCAATGACCGACGGCCTCCCGCATGTGATCGGACGTTATCAACCGGAGACGGTTATCGATCTCGCGACGTTGCTTGATCGCGCTGCGGAGCTCGGCATTGATCGCAACGCTCTGGCCAGCGGTCTGGATGGTTTTTACGGACGCTCGATCCTAGATGTGCAGCAGGACTCTCGCGGCTGGATACATGGTTTGTACGCGGTTGTGATTTTGACTGTGCAAAGGCCTGCATCGCTTGTGGGTTCACCAGGGCGAAGTGTGGAGGTACTGCCCTATGTGGTGCGCTATGAGCTCAACGCTCAATCGCTACTCGAGCGAAACGCCACGGTTCACCCCGCCTTTCATGCGCATGCATTGTCTCCCGAGCTGCTGGCAAGGACGTCTGGCATTCCAGTGGCGACCACATCACAGCCGCTGGTCATACTCGGCTGCGGAAGTGTAGGGTCGAAAATCGCGATGCATCTGGGGCGAGCAGGTTTCGGTTCAATGGCTTTCGTCGACAACGAATCCATGTCGCCTCACAACGCAGCCCGGCATGCACTCATTGAGAGGGCATCAGTGTTGGTCCCTCCTCAGAAGGCGGCGCTGATGAAGACGGCTTTTGAGGAGTTGTCGCATCTTCAATCGCGCGCGTTCGACGCCGACGCAGTGTCCCTCTTGGTCGATCCGGTACAGTTCGCCACAACCGTTCCGCAGGATGCAGCGCTCATCGTGGACGCAACAGCTTCACTTAAGGTGCTAGCCGCAGAAACACAGTCGACAGCGCTGGATCAATCACCTGCCCGGCTGGTACGGATCGCGATGTACGGTCAGGGCCGCTGTGTTGCAGTTTTGCTCGAAGGACTTGGCCGCGACGGTCGGGTTGATGACCTCACGGCATTCCTGTTCGAGTGCTGCCGATTTGTGCCGGAACTGCGTGCGTCGATTGCCGGTGATACTTCTGAGCCGACGCGTATCTTTGTGGGTGACAACTGCCGCTCACTGACCATGCCAATGTCTGATGCCGTCGTTTCGCGGTCTGCTTCACTGGCTGGGCTGCAACTGGAACGTTGGCTCATTGACGGGCTTCCGAAGGAAGCGACTCTTTGCGCTGGGATCTCGGATGCCGAAGGCTTCGGCATAGCATGGACTCGCACCAGCCTTGGTCCGACCACTGTGCTCGATGTAGCGGACGATGGTGGCTGGAACATTCGGATTCTGCACCCGGTCGCGCAAGCGATCCATGCTGATGCGCTGCGCTGGGGGGCGTTGGAAACAGGCGGTGCCTTGGTCGGCCGCATCTCGTTTGAAAATCGAACCATCATCATTGCGGGGCTTGTTGACGCACCGCCAGACAGCGTTCGAGAGGCCGCACGCTTCGTCTTGGGCACCGATGGGCTTGTTCAAAATTTGCGTACTGCGAATTCGACCTCTTTGGGATATCTCGCCTTTATCGGCACTTGGCACAGCCATCCGAAAGGCGGCGCTCATTCGGGTATAGACCGACATACGTTGCGCGGCATCGCCGAGGATGCTGGTGGCCTTCCTGCTGTGTCGTTGGTATGGACTCCGACAGGAATCACATGTGCGGTGGATCGCTGGTAGGTGGAAAACCACCGGCACTTCGTTGGTATTAGGCAAGAGGGATGTATGGCTGACTACTTTGAGATCGATTTTCTTGGCGTCGAAACAGCGAAGAGCGGGGATGCGATCACGCTGCGCTACTCGGTAAATGGCACCGAAGGTATACATGTGGTTGACGGTGGTTATCTGGATACCGGGGATCAGATCGTTGAGCACCTGAAAACCTACTACGGCACAACAGTTATCGATCACGTGATCCTCACGCATCCGGATCGCGATCACGCCAATGGGCTTCGAAAAGTCTTGGAACAATGCTCGGTCAGGAATCTCTGGATCAATAGGCCGTGGATATATGCAGAGCAATTGATAGATCGCTTCGAGACCTATGAGTCGGTGGAAGCGCTGAGGCGGAAATTACGTTCTGTCTACGATGCCACTGCAGCTCTTGAGGACATTGCGGTTGAGAAGGGAATCCCCATTCATGCCCCGCTTCAGGGGCAGAGCATCGGCCCCTTCACGGTGATGGCACCGACGCTAGGTCGCTACATGGACTTAATCGTGGATTCCACGAAGACACCTGAAGCTGTTGAAGAAGGTGCCATGGATAGTGCTCTGAGCAGCATTTTTCGGGCAGTTAAGGCTGCGACCGCATACATCAAATCCTTGTGGGGCGACGAGTATTTTCCGTCTGCGCCAACTAGTCGTGAAAATGAAATGAGTGTAGTGCAGTCGGCTGTCCTGAATGGCCATCGCGTCATGCTTACTGGCGATGCCGGGCGTGAAGCGCTACAAGAGGTGATTGACTACGCACCTTTTGCGGGACTTACGTTGCCCGGCATTCGGTATTTCCAGGTGCCGCATCATGGCGGGCGACACAATGTTTCGACTGAGATTCTGGATCAGTTGGTTGGCCAAAGGTTGGACAGCATGCCAGACAAACATACCTGGAATGCCATATGCAGCTCTGCCAAGGCGGATGAGGATCATCCACGGAAGTCGGTGATTCGCGCTGTACTGCACCGGGGTGGGCATTGGGCAGCAACCGAAAGCCAGAACATACGCATCGGGGCAGGCATTACCCGTGATGGATGGGTATCAATTCCCCAAGCAGCGTATCCCGAAGAGCAAGAAAGTTGAGTCTAGTAGAGGGGCGGCCATGCTTTTCAGACTCCAGAGCATGGGCGGTCTATGTCCCATTTATCTGTAGTAGGCCTGAGGCTCAATGAAACCACGGTCATTCATTCGCGCCCTTGGTGACTGCTGGGACATCGTAAGTACCATCTGGTCTCGCTACGAAACCCGCACCCTGACCGAGCGCGAACTGCTGCATATCGTACGGCCGTTCATTATCGGCACCGACCAGCCTGAGCAGGTGGCAGTCAAGCGCATGGTCGATATCGGCATCCTTTCGGAGTTCTCCCGCGGTGGGCGGGGCTATTCGCTGAACCTGCAGATCGTACCCTTTGTGCAGTTTTTGCTCGATGAGCAGAGTCTGGGCTTGATCGAGGAGATCAGTGCTAACGCCAACAGGCTCGAGGGGCACCTTGAAGAGCTGGCTGCGGCCCTGCTCAGCGGTCGGCGCACGGGCTTTTTTGCCAAGTCCCAGGAGATGCAGTCGCGCTTTCAGACGTTGCGACGCATGGTTGAATCTAATAGACGTGCTATCTACGCGCTGGTGGACAAGGCCAAGCGCTCGGATCAGAGCCAGCCGCTGGCCGAGCGCTATGAGCAGGTGATCAAGGCCTGGGACGAGTACGTGACACCGGCGCTGCAGATGAAGAGCATGGGTGGGCCGTTCGATCTTTCGCTCATGCGCATCAAACGCTCCCTGCAGGAGTGGCAGCAGGACCCGGCGCTGCACCTGCTGAGCATGGATGATGCCCGCTACGAAATAGACAGCATCCTGTTTCGCATGCTCGATTTTCGCGAGAGCCTCAATCATTCGATCGAGAACATGGCGAGCCATCTGGCGCCGCTTGTGCGCCAGGCGCAGATCAATGCGCGCATCGCCCAGGGAGCGGCGCTGGGACTTCAGGACCTTGTCCACCACAGCAGCCAATTGGCGCGCAGTGACACTCTGGCCCTGCCGCCGCGCAAGCGACGCGTCCACAAGCCTGACCAGGATTCGCTGCAGGCCTGGTGGGCGCAGCTCAAGGAGCTGCAGTCGATTGCCCCCGACGCGATCCTCGTGCGCGCCCCCTCGGCCGTGGCGCTCGAGGCCCGCGAGCGCCGGGAGATATCCCCGCAGATGCTCAGCTGGCTGAAGCAGCAGCAGCCTGTCGAGGATGTTGTCGCAAAGCTGATGGCTCAGTACCCCAAGGCCCGGCCCGACTCGGTGCTGCGCGTGCTGACCCGGCTGACGATGGAAGATAAGACTGCCCCTTTCATCCAGCGCCACGACGACATGCAGCACTACCGATTCGAGGAGCTCGAAATCCGCATGAACCGGCGCTCATACAATGCCGAACCGGCCCCGCGGCGACCGGCCCCGATCGCCTTCTACAGACATTACGAACCCTTGCCTACCCGGGAGCCCGCCGATGGATGATCTGCCTCAGACCGAATCTGCCGAGGGTCTCGAGCTGTCGCTCGAAGATCGCGTGCGCGATGCCAGACACTATGCCCAGCGCCTCGATCGCGAGCTCAGCCTGTTCCCCCGGGTTGTCGAAGCGCTCGAGGCGGGGCGCTTTATCAGTAGCACTGACCGGATCAAGGAATATCGCGAGCTGTCGCGCTTTCAGGACACCTACGAGGTGTTGTTGCGCATGATGGGGCATGAGCTGCGACATCACACCACAGGGTTCTACTACCTGCAGCCGCGCGAGATGAGCCAGGCCCAACTGCCCCAGCGCGAGCGCATGGCAGCAGCGGCGATCTTCTCCTTGATCGAACACTTGTGTGACAAGGGCCTTCCGATCGAATCGATGATCACCCATGAAGAACCGATCATCCTCGACGACCTGGGAGCGATGATCAACCAGTACCACGACCGGCTCACCCGTCTTGGACTGGGCAGTGTGGAGTCGTTCATCGACAACGGTATTCGCCGGCTGGTCGACGTCGGGGTGATGAATGAACGCCGTCTCTCCCAAGACAAGGTCGCCTACACCCTGGGCCTGCCGGCCTACTTCTACCTCGACATCTGCCGGCGCCTGGCTGACCAGCATCAGCAACAGCTCGAGGCCAAAGAGCGTGGGGAAGACTATTCCTACAGCGACCGCTCAGTGGACGAGCTGGCAGACGACTTTCTGAATACCCAACCCGACGAAGACGACGAGACCCCGGAGTAACGATGCGCAGTAAAGCACTCAAGACCCGCTGGGGCGTGCGCCATTACGCCATGGTCAACTCCGGCAACCACATCATGTCGGTCTTCCCCATGGACGGCCCACTGAGCATCTGCGGACACAACAACTTGGGCAAGACCCAGGCGCTGCAAAGCATGCAGTTTCTCTTCTTCACCCACCTAGCACACATGCACTTCGGTGCCCACCAGGCCAACACCAGCCGCGCGTTCTTCTTTCCCAGCGACCACAGCTACCTACTGATGGAGGTGCTGACCCCCGACGGCGTGTTCATCGTCGGTGCTCACGGCAAGGGACCTACCGCCGGCAACGAATATGAACTGTTCGTGGCTAAAGGTGAGCTGGACATGGGTGACTTCGTCGACCCGATCAACCGCATACGCCCCTACAAGGAGCTGTTCCGCCACTGGTACGAACAGGGCATCGAGGTGCGCAACCTGACCCGCGAACAGATGCGCCAAATGCTCTACGGAGAGAGCGGGCGGGTCAAAGGCGGCGACTGGGACGTGACCATGGTGCCGCTGGCCAACGCCAACGAAAGGCGCTACCAGGTGTTCCGCCAGATCTATCGCAACCTGCTCACTCAGCCGCTACTCAAGAGCCGCGAGATCAAGGAACTCATCCTCAACGTCTTCAGTGAAAAACTGAGCAATGCCAATTTGAACTTCCTAGAGGTCCGCGAGCGCGCCTTCCAGCGCTTTCGTCTTGCCGAGCGGGAAGTCGAGCGCCTGGGGTACCGTCGCGAGGACATCCTGGCCCTAGGCAAGGAATACGACGAATACACCGAACTTTCGCAAGAAGGCGGCTGGCTGGTGCGCGAGCTGCGGGTAAACCTGACCCTGGCGGTGGAGCGGACACCGCTATGCATCGAGCAGCTCAACGCGCTGCACAAGGGAGAAATCGAAAAGCGCGCCAAGCTCAACGAACAGCTTAATAGCCGCATGCAAGAGCGCGACCGGACGGTCGAGCAGCGCATCACCTTGGCCGGCAGGCTGACCCGCCTCGACGAGTTGCGCGAGCGCAATGCGATGACCTGCCGCGAGGCGGTCGAGAAGTCGATTCGAACACTGACAGCCCAGCACGCCACGCTCAGCGATCAGTTGCGCCAGGCTGACATCTACGATGTGGCAACCGTCAGCAGCAGGCTGCGCCACACTGAACATGAAATTCGCAAGCTCAACAAGCGGCTGGAGCAGATCCGCAATGGCGACGGACTGTTGGATACCCAGGGCTTTGTCGATGCGGAAAAGGCCGAGCTGTCGCGGCTGCTTCGCAGCGACATGTTCAGCCTTGAGGCTACAGCGCTGACCGAAATCCGCCCGGGCAGTTTCAACCATTGGGTACGCACCCAACTCATGTCGAAGGAGGGGCTGCTCAATTTACAGGGTTTCGAGCTCGACCTGACTGATCTGCCTCCAATGGATTTTCATAGCGATGACCCGGCGCAACTGCAACAGTCGATCGCCATGTATCAAGAGGACCTGGCCAAGCTTCAGGGGCAACTCGAGGTTGCCCAGAACCAGGCGCTCAAGCGTACCGAATTGGATTCGCTGGCAAAGCAGCTGAGCAACCAGCAGGGCTACCTGCAGGAGCTGACCGAGCTCGAGGTCTTGGAAACCACCGAGACCGCTGATCGTCAGGTGCTCGAGGGTGTGATGATGTGCCTCGCTCAGATCGACGAGTGGCTGCAAGGGCACCAGGAGCGGATCGAGGTTGCCACCCGGACCATCAACGTTATCGAGCAGAAGCTCAACGATGCCCTCGAGCAGGCCCGCCAGCTCAAGGACGTGCAGCAGCACCGCCAGATCCAGAACAGTCCCTTTATTCCTGTTGACGGGCCGGCCGAGGCCTTCGAACGCGATCTTACCGGGTACAACTTCGGTGACACGCTGAACCGGCTGGAGTGGATCAGCAACGCGCTCGACCGCATAGCCCTGACCATGAAGAACTACCAGCACTCGATCGTTGGCGACCTACCTGATCTTGCCCGACACGAGAGTCTGAGCGATCTGGTGCAGCACGCACGCGAGCGGTTGGAAACGCTGCCGCAAATGCGTGAGATGCTCAAGCGCTACCATCAGGAGGGCATTGCCCAGCTCTCGGGGGCTCTGCGCGATCTTTCTGAGAACTACGTGACGCTGGAACACGAGATTTCGCTATTCAACCGCCGGATCAATGCGCGCAAAGTCTCGAACCTTCGTGGCTTCAGGTTAGATCTGAAGAGGAACGAACCGATACTCGACGCCATCAATACCCTGTCCTCACACATCGCCCAGGCTGACGAAAACGAGACCGACCTGTTCGGCCAGCAAGGCGGGGGCGCATCCCAGACCGAGCTGGTGCGCGCCATGGATCGGCTGTCTCGTCTGGTTGAAGATGGTCGTGACGGTACCCTTGAACTCGGCGACCTATTCGACATCGGATTCACTGTGGAAGAGGTCAACGGCAAGGTCATCGTCTGCAACACACTCGACGAGCTGGCCTCTAATGGCTCGACCATGACGCTCAAGCCACTTTTGTACTTCTCGCTGATCCGTCACCTGACCGACCGCGGTGCCCGGGTCGAACCTTTCCTGCCGTTCTACCTGGACGAGATTGCTTCGGTTGACCCGAGCAACCAGCGCACTATCTTGGCATTCAGCGAGAACCTTGGTTTCACCCCTGTTTTTGCATCCGTCGACCCGACTACCACGGTGCGCTACTGCATCAATATCAGTGAGTGCATCAACACCGACAACCGTATCTACGTGACCCAGGCGGACTGGCAGCACTTCGACCATCCCGAAGACGACAAGCCGGTGCAGGCTCCGCAGCAAAGCGAGAGAGACGAGAAGTACGAGGTAGAAGTCGGGCAGTTCGGTGATAGCCTGCAGGTGGAGACCGCGAAGGCTGACACGGTAGCGCAGCCATGAATCGGTCGAGAGAGCTGGAAATACTCGAGCGGTTGCGCAAAGGACCTGTCCCTGTGCGCAGTTGGCCGAAGGCACTCGAAGCGGTGCTCGATCAGCTCAGAGTCTCCGGCATCGTCACGGTGGGCCGTGTGCCCGGGCGCGTGTCGCCGCATGTGATCGTGCAGCACTCGGATTCGCTAGGACAGCGCATCGCCCGGCTGCAGCCGCCAACGGATCTGGACAGCTGTTCGGTGCGCGGCTTGAACATCATCAACGCCGGCTCGAGCAAGCGCGGGGGGCGACTGCCCTCGCTCATGATCAGCTGCAGCGCTGGCGAGGCTGTTACTTGGGTGGATGCGCAGGGCAATGCCCTGCAATGGGAATCGCCTTCCCCTGCGTTTCTGAAGCTGCTATGGCACGACGAGCGCAGGCCCGAAGCGACACCCAGACCGACCGGCCATGTGGTGTTAGTGGAAAACCGCGACACCTTGTTGCATCTGCCGGCACGCCTGCCGGCAGCATTGAGCGGCGCGCTGGTGGCCTATTACGAAGGCTGGCTGTCCGATCGGCTGCTGGCGCTGCTGGTTTGCTGGGAGGGCGCGAAGATCTGGCTGCTGCCTGACCTTGACCCGGTTGGCCTGGCCAATGCCCGGCGCATAGCCGAAGCCTTGCCCGACGCGGGTATGCTGGTACCGCTTCTGAGTCCCGAAATAGTCGATCAGTATGGAGACGAAACCATCTGGCGAGAGAACTTTGCCCTGGTCCCGGCGCTGCTCCCTTGGCTAGAGCGGCAGGATCCACCTCTGCGGGACCTGTTCGCCCTGCTCAAATGCAAGGGCAGAGGTGTTGAGCAGGAGTATTGTCTGGCAGTGCCCTCGACCGTACTGGAACCCGTCGAGCTAAGAAGAGGCCGATCGCCCGACTGACTCAATTGCAGTGGCTTATCCGGTTAGTCCGGTGCGATTCAGTAAGCTGTTTCAGCGGCTCCGAGGAGAGCCGCTGAAATTTTATTTAATTTTCTTCGAGGTTATTTGCATAGAGATCACCCATTGCCTCGTACTTGTCTTTGATGACATCAATGGGTGGATTTTTTGCCACAAGGTGCTTCTTGTTGAACAACGCCGGAAAAAACTCTCTGGCTAACTTTGGTGGCACTATTGCAGTCGAAAACCACAAATGCAGCCAGGCTATTAACTCTCTTTCTGTTTCGATAGCAAAAACGGGAGAGGGCTGAAATTTGCGAAGTTTTCGTGCTTGCTCCCTGCCGTCAATAGGGCGAGGCACGCGAACCTCATTGCCTTCCTTATCCCAGCCTATCCAGTAACTGTAATGACCAACTCCGCCACCAGGCAGGACAGTTAGTTGCACGTAAGCTTTGTTGCGGAGCGGCAAGCGCACTTGGCAAACCCGCTGCATCAAGCGCATTGTGCTTTTTTGAAGGCGGTCTTTTGCGGGCTCGTTCTTCAAAGTGTCGAGCAAATGGTTCCAGTTTTGGTAGCCCAAGTGCTTTGCTTTGAGCTCCAACTGCTGGCAGTAGGAAAGGTCGTCGGGCACGCTGTCCAGCTCCATGGCTCGAACCGCGTTAGTTACACATTCGAAATCGAACATCACAAATTTCCTCGACAAAATGCAGCCATTAAAGCTTTCGCTTTGCTGAGCATGCTGCTTGCCGGGCGGGCCACAAGGGAAAGATATGGGCTTCGATTTGAGCTGGTTTTCCTCGGGGCAGCAAGGCGGAGACCAGAACCGTTTTCGATCCTAGCAGTGGCCCTATAACGGATCAATATCTTCGTGCTGTCTGTACTTCAGATAGACCGTGCCAATTGGACGAGTGTTCGTCTTTCACCGATGAACTTTATTCCCTTCATTCTGTTTGACCTGAAGTCGCGAGTTCGTGTGTTCACTATTGGCTAGTGTTTCCCGGCGTTCCTCCGTCGGGCTCGCGGGCTGCGCCCCGCGTCTCGTGCCGAGTCGCGGCCATTCGGCTTTGATCCCTGACACCTCCGGCCCTTGTGGGCCTGCGCGCTCCGCTTGCCGATCCGTGGCATGGGTGGAGTGGGGGCGGTCTTGCTGTTCCCTTCACCGTATCACGGCGTTCTCGCCGTCAAGGGCTGCGCGTGCGTTGCACGCTGGCGTCCTAGCGGCCGTCGTTGACCCCTGACAGCTGCGCTGCGCCGTGCTGGTGCCGGTTCTGGGCAATGCCGCCCGAGCAACCGGAGCACGACCATGTCGCAACTTTCCTTTTCCTCGCTCGATTCCATGCTGCTGGTGCGTGACGCGCAGGGGCGCTACCTGCCCGCGTCTGTGGACCAGATCCTGAGTGTGGCGCGCCAGGCGATCGACCAAAAATACCAGCGCGGGGCGCTGTTCACCGCGCCGGAGCTGGTCAAGGACTACCTGCGCACCAAGCTGGTCGGTTTCGAGCACGAGGTGTTCGCGGCGCTGTTCCTCGACAGTCAGCATCGGCTGCTTGAATACGTGGAGTTGTTCCGCGGCACCATCGACCAGGCTTCGGTGTATCCGCGCGAAGTGGTGAAGGAGGCACTGCGCGTCAACGCAGCTGCGGTGATCTTCTCGCACAACCATCCGAGCGGAAATCCAGAGCCAAGCCAGGCGGACAAGGTGCTGACCCAGCGCCTCAAGGAGGCCCTGGCGCTGGTGGAGGTGCGCGCGCTGGATCACATCATCGTGGGCGGCGAGGCCACTGTTTCATTTGCAGAGCAGGGATTGCTCTAGCTGCAGGGGGCTTCGGCCCCCTTTTTGCTGTACCGCCGAATGCGGCCAGAACAGCATCACATGTCGCCATTGCGCTCGCGCTGGCGAAGCCGTTTCACATAGGCGCTGTCCGCCAGCTCGTTCGGCCCCAGATCCAGCGCGCAGTTCGCCAATGAGGCCAACGTACCATCGGTGAGCCGGAAGCCTTCGGGAAGCTGTCCATGGTGGTGCACGCTGTTCTCCTCGATGGCGGCGAACAGTGCCTTGAAGAAGTCGGCCCGAGAGGGGCGCGTCGCGGCCGTCGCAGCCAGGGTCAGCGGATCTGTGGCCTCCAGAGTGGCGCTTTCTGCGTCCGCAGCTACGGCGCGGACAAGCTGATCCAGCGAGGGCCAGTATTTCAGGTCGAACTGGCCGCAGAGGGTGTCCAGGTGTTCTTTCACGTAGGCATTGAACAACGAGTGGTTCCCGGCTGCCGCCTCGATCACATCGCAGACGTGATAGTGGGTGTGGCTGCTGAAACCGGAGGTTTCATGCAGTCGGGAGCGCTGTTCCAGTAGCTGCGCCAAGTCCTCTGCTTTTCGCGCGATCTGACGGTTGGTTTCGACGAGTTCGTCCCGTTGGGTGCGGGACTTGGCGATCCTTTCCGGGCTCCAAAAAGCTGCGGTACTCAGCAAAAGGCCTAGAAATACCCTGAGTGCCGGTGGCTGCGGGGACAACTTTTCGTGCAGCTCGCCGTAGGCCTGTTTCATCTCGAGGCTGCGAGTAAGTAGGCGATCGATGACGGCATTCTCGCTACGCAGGATGTCGCGCTCGGTGTTGTAGCGCTTTTCGTCGATCAGGATGTTTTCGCAGGCTTGCTGCGGGCTGGTGGTCTGTACGGTGCGCATGTGTCGTCCCTTGTGTTGACGGTGCTTTGCAGCCTATTTGACCCAGGCGGGCATGTCGGTACCCCAGGCCACATTGCTCGACCGGCTCTCAGGTACTTCCTGTTGTTTGGGCATCCCCGGCCCGTGGCCGGGCGCGCTGTCGTGCTGCGCATCAAGCCTCGCTGCGCGAGTCTCGCCCCCTTGGGCTTCCATCGTTCCCTCGCTGTGCATCGGCTTATGCCTTCGGCCCGGCTGCTCCGGGCCTGCGCGCTGCGCTTGCGTGGGGCCGTCGCCCCTGCTGCGGCCATTGCCTGTCGATCCGCCTTTCCCTGACTTCATCACCTTGTCGCGACTGTAGCGCGCGGTCTTGTACCGTCAAGGCGCGCCGGGCCGTGTCCTCGGCTGCGCCTGCGGGCCGCACCACCCGGCGCTTGCTTCCTTGACGGCGCCCGTCCGCGCGCTCCTGACCGTCGCGGGCGATGAACTCAGGAAAGACGGTGGCAACGAGGCCGGCCCAAGTCTCCGCGCCGACCCCACCGGTAGAGCCGAAAGCGGGCTCCGAATCTAGGAATCCGGTGGGGGGCAACAGCAAACCTTGTCAGGAGAACGACCATGCAACTTGCTTCTAACTTCTCTTACCGCTCCCCGGTGCTGCGCTCGGAGTCCCCCTTATTGGATGACCAGATCCGCGCCGTGGCCCCGTCCATCTTCGCGGAGGCTCCACACGAAAGCCGCTCGAAGCGGTACACCTACATCCCGACCGCCAGCGTACTGCAAGAGCTGCGCAGTGAAGGCTTCGAGCCCTTCATGGTGTGCCAGAGCCGCGTGCGCCATGACGACCGGCGCGACTTCACCAAGCACATGATCCGCCTGCGCCATGCCAGCCAGATCGACGCCCGAGGTGAAGCCAACGAAATCATCCTGCTGAACTCGCACGACGGCACCAGCAGCTACCAGATGCTCGCCGGCATGTTCCGCTTCGTCTGCCAGAACGGCCTGGTCTGCGGCGACACCGTGGCGGATGTGCGCGTGCCACACAAGGGTGACGTGGCCGCGCAGGTGATCGAGGGTGCCTACGAGGTGCTGCAAGGCTTCGACCAGGCGCAGCAGTCCCGCGATGCTATGCGTGCCGTCACGCTGGACGGGGGCGAGGCTGAAGTCTTCGCCCGCGCCGCGCTTGCCCTCAAGTACGACGACCCCAACCAGCCCGCACCAATCACCGAACGGCAGGTGCTGGCTGCGCGCCGTCTCGACGACAACCGCACTGACCTGTGGAGCGTGTTCAACCGCACCCAGGAAAACCTCATCCGCGGCGGCCTGCTCGGTCGCGGCGGCAACGGTCGTCGCCAGCGCACCCGCCCCGTGCAGGGCATCGACCAGGATCTGCGCCTGAACCGTGCCCTGTGGCTGCTGGCCGATGGCCTGCGCCAGTTGAAAGCCTGAACCCCACCCTGAGGGGCTTTCAGGCAGTTGGTCCGTCCATTTCAACCGCAGTCGTTATCCTTTGAATGGATCTATCACCTTGCCCGTCCGATCCGAGGGGCATTGGCTTAAATCCTGTCGGCAGCCTAAGCGCGAGACACAGGTACTGCCTAAAAAGTCGCTGCAGCTTGCTTCAAACAAGCCCAAGCCAGAGCACCGAAACCATCAGAGGCATGGCGGCCCCGCTGCGTTATTCCAGCTCCAGGTGTTGAGCGATGTGCTCAATCAGCTTCATCGGGTCGCGAGTGTTCATCACGGTGAACATGAGATCACGCTTACTTCGAGGGAGGCGCTGGGAACAACGCTTGGCCGTAGCTTGCACTGCCGCATTTGTGCCATGAATTTTGGCAGCGAGCAGTAGTGCTATCGTCGCGTCAGTGAGGGTCACTGGCTTCTCACGGGCAGGGGAGGACGGCTGCATTCTACGGCAGTCATGCTGGCATCGAGAAGTATGGCGGCATGGAGAATGGTGATTATCGGCTATCTCATAATGTTGTAATAGCCGAGAGCAGATCGATGATTTGAATGCTGGGGGTATTAAGGCATATTTTTAACTGATTTTATGTGTGTTGGGTTGGGTGTCTTGTCAGGAGAGTGTTGGTGTGGCGGAGATCGGAGAGAATAACAATTTGGAAGGGCAGTCTAGTGTTCTAGAGGTCTGGTCAAAAAAGAACGAGGAATATTATGAGCGCGTCGAGAAAGAAAAGTCGGATGCGTTAACTTTGGCAGTTAAATGTATAAACGAAGGAGTGTTGGATTGTCTTGATGGCGTTGGGTCACCTTTGTCTTTCGAGATAAAAGCGCACCATGGGGTGGAGCTATTTGAAATGAATCGGAATTGGGTGGAGACTTCCCAGTGCTGGAGGTGCCCATGCTGCGATAGAAATAAGTTTGACGTGTCTAGGGTCGGAAGCAAAGGGCAAATACTTGCAAAGCTGGTTGAGCATCATGATCATATGGAGGATGCCCTTAAAGCTGCGTTTAATAAGGTTTTTGTTGAAAGCGGTGTAGAGGTTCCAACGATTACTGGGCTGGCTATGGTTGAGCGAATGGCACCAGCATTCTCGTCTTATGCTCGAATTTTGATTTGTGAGGATTGCAATAACGCTGATGCATCGGCGAAGAAGGTTTTATCAGGGAAAGGCTATCGCGTTGAGTGGCAATCGTTCTCTATTGGCCAAATGAAGCAGTTTATCAAAATAGATCGTCATGTTTCGCATGAGATCGATGAGCTGAAGTTGATGGAGGTTTGGCTACTCGTGCGGCCAGCGTATGTGGCGAGAATGAACCTGGTATATCAAGTCGCTAAAGCTGCAGCTCTGCAGGACTATTGGTATGAAAGATATCCTGTCGGGGTGGTGGCAGTTCCGACGCTTTCGAATGGCTACCATAGATATGGCCTTTTAGGGCTGGTGAATGAAGAGGTATTCAGCCGTGAGATGCTGAAGGAAAGTATATCCCATAAATCTAATTGGAGTCGTTGGCGTACGGAGCGTAAACCTGCAGGAAGTTGTCCTCCTTCAAATTATTTGGCAATGATTTTGTCATTGCCTGGGTGTGCTCGAATGTGGGGCGAGTTGGATGATTTTTGGCAGTGCCCAATTTGCGAGCGATCGAAATTTGAAGTTGTAAAGTTTGCGAAAGGAAAAGTCAGCTTTCAAACCCATTTACCAGGCTGGCGCAGCGCAGCTTGGAAGAATGTGGGGCAGATTTGCATGGCGTGTTGCAGTGTTGTCAAATCTATGAAGTGGGAACTTGAGAAAGAATACGGTATGAGTGTTAAAGATACATTCAGCTGTATAACGCCAGATGAATTGCGATCCATTATTACTGCCCGGCCTCACTCATCTCCATTAGTTGATAAGCAGAAAGCACAGAAACTAGTTGATCGATGGCTGTCGTGCTGAGATGCGGCTTTCTGTTCCGATGTGTGTCCTCAAGAGCGGTGTGGCTGATTTTGGATTCGGCTTTCCGCCTCCGTCATCAGTACCGCCGTACTGCAATCAAGCGCGCCGGCAATCTTGAAGATGATCGCCAGCGTGGGCATGTGCTCACCGCGCTCAACCTTGCCCATGTGCGAGCGCTCAATTCCAGCGAGGTTCGCCAGCGACTCCTGGGCGATGCCGCGCTCAGTACGCAGCGCGCGCACTGCCGCGCCGAAAGCTTGCGCCAGCTCGGCATCGAAGGTGGTAGAGCCGGCCGGTCGGCCGGGTTGAACGGATCGCTTCTGCATGGACAGAAGCGTCCCGTCGAGGGATGATATAAACCACGTTATATTTAACTCATTGCATGAGTTTCTTGCCGCTTTCGTGCTTTTACGGAAACCCGTACGGGCGGATTTCATCAGAACCGCAGAGGCCACTCCGTGTCTTTTCTGATTCTCTTAATGCCGCTTCCACTTCTTGGCGCTTTTACGGACTTGTCGGCATGCGCCTCCATACATTTGGGCAGATGCCCTCATCCGCCTTGGCGGATCGGCGCTTTCGTGCAAAAGCGCTCTTGTGCCTCGACGTCTCTCGGTATGCGGCCATGCCCCTGATCACCGACGCGCAGCGCGAGCAGCTGCTCGCGAACGGCCGGGCCCAGGCGCAGGGGCGAGCCAGCGATCCTTTGCCGGTGGTGCGCCTGTTCACCCCTGATGCGCACGCGACCTGGCTGCTGGCCTCGCTCGATCCGGCCGACGAGGACACCGCTTATGGTCTGTGCGACGTGGGTATCGGCATGCCCGCGCTGGGCACCGTGAAACTGTCCGAGCTGGCGTCCGTCGTTGGGCCACTCAAGCGCCCGGTCATGCGCGACCTGTACTTTCGGGCGACGCGCACGCTGTCGGAATACACGCGGCTGGCGCACCTCAACGGCTCGATCATGGACTGACCGCGCATTTATCCCAGCCAGGTCGTCCAGGGGCGTACTGTGATCGACTCGGTCTGAGTCCAGACCGTGCCGGTCTCAATCGGCACTGTTGCAATAAGGCGATGTAAGCCTGACTGAATTGGTCATGATGGCTACCGCTCAAGCCTGCAGGATATGACTGGCACCGCACCATTGAAGGACGGTGGCGCTGTCGCACTCGGACGATCCGTGCAACGCTTCGGAGTCAATCGGTCTTGATGCAACATGATGCTGTGTCGAGGAGGCCCTGACTTCGCGTTGCGAGCCCGTGGCGACGGACCCTGTGCAAAGGGAGGTTGCCTCATGGCTGATCGTGACACCGAGCAGTGGTATCCCACCGCCGCTTATCTCTACGTCCTGCACCTGGATAACCTCGCCCTGGCCTGGGAGTACCTGCGCCGTAACCCCGAGTACCGCCGCGACTGGCGGGATCGCCAGCGCCGGCCCGAGGCAGCGCAACGGTGGGGGCTGCGACTGCTGGAAGACCCGCGCCTGGACGCGCGTGACGCGCATCCGGTCTGGTTTCCCGACCACCCGGAACTGATCCACCTGTATCCCGATGTCGATCCGATGCCTGACTCCGTGGCATTCGACTTCTGGCGCATCCCTGGTAGCAAATGCCTGGTCCATGATGGCCGGCGTCTGCTGCTGACGACACGCTGGCCGGGCTGCTGCCTGCGCCTGGCCGTTGCGCCCGGCCTGGAGCAGGGCATGGCCTATGTGCACGCCGTCCGGGCCTGTTCCAGGACTTGCGGGCGCTTCCGCTCCATCGCAACCGAGCTGGACAAGCTGGCTGTCGCCGTCGATGTCGGGCCACTCGCGGCGGTCCGCTGCCGCCCCAGCCCGGCTGCACTGCTGGAGCTACATTCCCTCCAAGCTCTCGACGCCACCCTGGCTGGAGCGTCCTTGCGCGAAGTGGCTGCGGGGCTGTTCGGCCCGCCGGCGGTGATCGACGACTGGCACGCCGACAGCGGTCTGCGCTCGAAGGTGCGTCGCCTGGTGCGGCGCGGCCGGACGCTGATGCACGGCGGCTATCGCCGCCTGGCACAGCTCGATGGGCGGGGGGAGGGTCGTTCGACGGAACCCGTAAAACGGCCCTGAGCAGGCCGCCCACCATTCCTGAGACTGCCTCCATCCGGCTGCGCTGGTGTGGCCGGGCTGTCCTGAACGATGGAGGCTCACCCCATGCGACCCGCTCCCGTGCGACCTGCTGTCACCCACGCCAAGCCCCTGCAGCTTGCTACCGCTGTCCAGCCGCAGCGCTACCTGACCAACGACGAGGCGGCCACCTACCTGCGTTTGTCGCCACGCACGCTGGAGAAGCAGCGCGTGATCGGTGGCGGCCCACGCTTTCGCAAGTTCGGCCGGCGCGTCATGTACGCCGTCGTCGACCTCGATGCTTGGGCCGACCAGCACAGCTTCGAGGCCACGTCCGATCCCGAGTACGCCGAGCAGCACTTGGCCGACAGCCGTGCGCGCTGATCGACGGCTCGCCGGTAGCCATCGCCATGCCCAGCTCTGCGCCGGAGCGGGAGCAGTTCGACCTGTTCCGCGCCTTGCCGGGCGACATGGCACCGCGCGACAGCCAGGATCTGATGGCCTACCCGTTCTTCTCGCTGGCGAAGTCGCGGCGCACCACACCGATCGACTTCAGGTCCAGCGGCGTCACCGTGCGCGTGGAGGGCACGCGGGAGCACGGCATCGCCACGATCTGGGATGCCGACGTGCTGATCTGGGCGGCCAGCCAGATCGTCGCGGCGTGCAATGCGGGCCTGTCCCCGTCACGCCTGATGCGTGCCACGCCCTACGAGATCCTGCGTTTCATCGGACGCGGGGTGTCGCTGCGCGACTACCAGCGCCTCAAGGCTGCTCTGGATCGCCTGCAGTCGACCACGGTAGCTACGTCGATTCGAGAGACCACCGGGCGGCGTCTGCATCGCTTCTCCTGGATCAACGAGTGGAAGGAGCTGGCCGACGCCAGCGGCGCGCCGCTGGGCATCGAGCTGATCCTGCCGGACTGGTTCTACGCGGGCGTGCTGGACGCCGCCCTGGTACTGACCATCGACCCGGCGTACTTCCGGCTCACTGGCGGCATCGAGCGCTGGCTGTACCGCCTGGTGCGCAAGCATGGCGGCAAGCAGCCGGACGGCTGGCAGTTCGACTTCAGGCACCTGCACCGCAAGTCGGGCAGCACGGCGAGGTTCTGCGACTTCGCCTGCGACCTGCGCGCCCTGGTGGTGCGGCAGTCGCTGCCTGGCTACGTGCTCGGCATCGAGCGCATACCGGAGGCCAGCTCGGAGCTGCTGACGTTCCGGCCGGTGTCGCCAACGGCACGGGGATAACTGCGGTAAAAACTGTGGACGGCCTCGTGCTATCAGGCGTACGGGGTATCGTGCTATTGGGCGTATCACTATCGTGCTATCAGGCGTACGAAATCCTCTGCAGGCCAGAGCCTGCGCTGGTTTCAGTCTCCCTTAACTTCTCTAACTTAAAAGCTCTAACTTTTTGTAGAGGCGCGCCGTTTCGGTGGACAACCGCGAAACGGCACGGTCAGGCCGGCTTTCCAGCAGGGAGGGCCGCGCCATGATCATCGCCTTGCTCAACCAGAAGGGCGGTGTCGGCAAGACCACGCTCGCCACCCACATCGCGGGCGAGTTTGCGCTGCGCGGTGCGCATGTCGTCCTGCTGGATGCCGACCCGCAGGGTTCATCGCTGGACTGGACGCAACGGCGCGTCCAGCAGGGCCTGCCAAGGTTGTTCAGCGCTGTGGGCCTTGCCCGCGAAACCTTGCACCAGGAAGCGCCCGAACTGGCACGTCGCGCCGATCACGTGATCATCGACGGGCCACCGCGCATCGCCGCCCTGGCGCGCTCCGCACTGATGGCGGCCGAGCGTGTGCTCATCCCGGTGCAGCCCAGCCCCTACGACCTGTGGGCCAGCGCCGAGATGGTCGCGCTGATCCGCGAGGCGCAGGTGTTCCGGCCGCAACTGGCGGCGGCCTTCGTCATCAACCGGCGCGTCAGCACCACCATCATTGGTCGCGAGGCGCGCCAGGCATTGGCCGACCAACCACTGCCGGCGCTGCGTGCCGAGGTGCGCCAGCGCATCGTATTCGCCGACAGCGTGGCCGCTGGCCGGCTTGCCCGCGAGATAGCGCCGGACAGCGCCGCTGCGCGTGAGATCACTGCGCTGGTTGATGAACTGCTGCGGTGGACGACATGACCAGCGAACGCGGCAAGCGCACGGCCATCGGTGCCCGCCCGCCGGCGAACCCGCACGCCGAGGCGTGGGTTCGCCAGGGTGACGCCGGCGACCTGCAGAAGGGCGACCTGTACACCGCGCGCCTGACCCTCGACATCACGCTCGCCATGCGCGCCCGTATCAAGGTCTCGGCGTTCACCCAGGGTGTGACGGTCGCCGATCTGCTGCGTGCGCTGCTGGAGCGCGAGTTCCCGGAGAAATCCCCATGAACACACAGCTCTCGGTGGCCACGCCGATGCCGCCGCCATCGTTCGCGGTGCTCGCCGGGCAGACCGACGCCGCGCAGCTGACCCGCGTGTCGCTCACCTATGTGGAGCAGCGCATCAAGCGCTACCTGCGTTTTGGCGAGCCGGCGCGTATCACCCGCCTGGACCACTGGCGACGTGTCGCGGTGTTCCTGCCGGGTGCTGTGTTCTGCCGCATTCGCTGGCAAGCCAACGACTACGGCACGATCTGCTGGCAGCTTATGGTGATGCAGGCCTGCACACCCCTGGACGTGGTGCAGCGCATCCCCGGTGTGCTGCCCGGAGCGCTGTTGTTGCTGCACGCCGAAGGTGAGCTGGCCGTGCGAGCTGTGCTGGCGCAGATCGATGCCATCGACGCGCTCGGCATCTCTCCGGCTGCCGTATCGCACGCGTACTGGCGCACGCTTGGCAATAGGCTCGCCGCGCGCCTGCAGCTGTCGGCGTACACCACCGAGCGGCATGCCGCCTGGCTGGCGGGGAGGGCGTCTCCATGAGGGCCCCTCGTACGCGCCAGCGTATGCGCTTCGTGTTGGCAACGCTTTCCGCCTGTGGCCTTGCTGTGCTCGCCTGGGCGTCCTTCGTGCAGCCCGATGCTCGGGTCATCTACAACGCTTCGGACAGCGTGCCGGTCGGCTGGTATCGCGTCGATCCAACGGGGCAGTGGATCGACTCGTTGCCGGTTGGCAGCATCGTGCTGATCCGGCTGCCGGATACCGCTGCCACGTTTGCCGCGCAGCGCGGCTACCTGCCGATAGGCATCCCACTGCTCAAGCGCGTGGGCGCGGTGTCGCCGCAGGAGGTGTGCGTCACTGACGGGAACGTGCGCATCGACGGCGTGCCTGCGGCCGCCGTACTGCGTGCCGACCGGCTGGGCCGACCATTGCAGGCCTGGCTGGGCTGCCGCCGACTTCAGTCCGGCGAGCTGTTCCTGCTGAGCACGACCAATCCAACGTCGTTCGACAGCCGCTATTTCGGGTCAGTTGGTGCCTCCGCCGTGCTCGGCGTGGCGCATCCGCTCCGGTTGGAGACAGGCCGATGATGGGGGGCGACTCGCTGCACTGCGTCGAGCTATCCGGCGCGTTGTCCTGTTGGCTGTCGCCATGTCGTTGCGCATGCAGCGCGGATGCATTCGCACTGCGCTTCTTGCAACCTTCGGAGCGGCCATCCAGCGTGCAGGCGTCCTGCCTCGAACGCGCACGACTGAGGCCGTCACCGCGTTTGCCGGCGTGCTGGCTGCGAGCAGCGCAGCGCCGCCGAGCCGTCGGGGCTTGGAGCGCATGCGACAGGCAAAAGCGGAAGGCAAGACAAAAGGGGGCAGCACCTAGCCGCCCGCAACACCAGTCTGCACGTGGGAGAGGAGCGGCACGGCGAGTTTTCAACGCCGTGCCGTATACGGCGTGCAACGCGCGCCGATGCTGACATGACCGCGTGCTTCACACGCCAGGGCACGCCCTGGCTTGCCGAGGGAACAGCCATGACCGACCGCCGCGACGACGATTTCCGCATCCGACCCAGTGCGCCGAAGAACCGCGACAAGGGCTTCGTTTCCAAGGTGTTCAAGCAGGTTGGCAAGGCCGGTGGAAAGTCGGCTGTGCGGCGTCCTGCACTGGTCGTAGGCAAGGGACAGCACGCCGGCCAGCGGCCCGGCTCGCGCCTCGGGCGCGGGCACACGGCGGCGCGCTTCGCCGGCGCCTCCCTTACGCCATTCTCGCGCCGGGTGACCATCAAGACCCTACTGGTCAACCAGCGCCAGGCCAGCCCACGGTCACTGGCCAAGCACCTGCGCTACATCGAGCGCGACGGCGCCGGCCGCGATTGCGAACCGGGGCGGGCCTATGGGCCACAGGCGGACGATGCCGACCTCGGTGCCTTCAGGGAGCGCTGCGCTGGTGATCGCCACCATTTCCGCTTCATCGTCGCGCCAGAGGACGGCGCTGAGCTGGACGACCTGCGCACCTACACCCGGCACCTGATGGGGCGCATGGCGGCTGACCTGGGCACGCGCTTGGACTGGGTGGCGGTGGATCACTGGAACACCGACAACCCACACACCCACATCGTCGTGCGCGGGCGCGATGACACCGGCAAGGACCTCATCATCGCGGGCGACTACATCGCCCATGGTTTCCGCCACCGTGCCGCAGAACTTGCCACCGAATGGCTGGGGCCTCGCACCGAACTGGAGATCCAGCAGACCCTACAGCGTGAAGTGGAACAGGAGCGGTGGACGAGCCTGGATCGCACTCTGCAGCACGAAGTTGGCAACGATGGACTGGTGCAAATTGAACGCCTCAGCGAACCGCGGCTACAACGCCAGCGTTTGCTGCTGATAGGCCGTCTGCAGTGCTTGCAGCGTATGGGCCTGGCCGACGAGATTCGGCCAGGCACCTGGACCCTCCAGAGCGACGCGGCGAAGACCTTGCGTGCCTTGGGCGAGAGGGGTGACATCATTCGTACCCTGCAGCGCGCCATGAGTGGCCAGTCGCGTGAGCTGGCGGTGTTCGAGCCGGGGGAGGAGGGCCGTACGATCATCGGCCGCGTTGCCGCCAAGGGTCTGGTCGACGAGCTGCGCGACCGGGGCTATTTGGTTATCGACGGGATCGACGGCAATGCCCACTACGTTTCTCTCAATGCCCGCGATGAACTGGCGAGCTACCCCGTAGGGTCGGTGGTGGAAGTACGCGGCTCGGCCGAGATACGCGCGACCGACCGCAACATCACCGCGCTGGCAGGCGGTGGGCTGTACCGCGTCGACCATCACCTGGCAGTCGCCCAAGGACAGAAGAACGGCCGCGACCCAGAGGAAGTCGTTGCGACCCATGTCAGACGGCTGGAGGGCCTGCGCCGGGCCGGCATCGTGGAGCGTGTGGCCGAAGGGCTATGGAAAGTGCCCGAGGACTTGCCCGAGCGTGGTCGCCAGTACGACGCGCAGCGTCTGGGCGGAGTGGCTGTGGAACTGAAGTCTCACCTGCCGATTGCGCGACAGGCTCGCGTGATCGGTGCTACTTGGCTCGACCAGCAACTAATCGGCGGTGGGAGAGGGCGGGGGCTGGGCGACCTCGGATTTGGTGGTGAGGTGAGGCAGGCTATGCAACAGCGTGCCGACTTCCTGGTAGGGCAGGGGCTGGCCGAGAGACAAGGTCACCGTGTGATCCTGGCGCGTAACCTACTGGCGACGCTGCGCAACCGAGAGCTGGCCCAAGTTGCTGCAGTTATCGCCGCAGCAACTGGGTTGGAGCATCGGCCGGTACTTGATGGTCAGCGCGTGGCCGGAATTTACCGGCGCAGCGTCATGCTCGCCAGCGGCCGATATGCCGTGCTCGAGTATAGCAAGGGCTTCAGCCTGGTTCCGTGGAGGCCCATCATTGAGCAACGCCTCGGGCAACAAATTGCTGCGACCGTACACAATAGCGGCATGTCTTGGGAGATAGGTCGGCTGCGAGGTATCTGAGTCTAGGGACGTCCAGGCATGTAGCGGCCATCAGTAACCCTGCTCAAATATCGTTTCTTAAGGAGCAGGGGTTAGGCACATCGTATTCCAAGCGTCACATGTTCGTTCATTAGGACACTTGGGCGGTGTTGGAGGCTTACTCCTATGACAACCCTGGCAGCGCTCTGGCGAGCCTCCGAGAATCCCACGCTATCGCTTTACGGCGCCGAAACTACCTGCACTGCCGCGGAGATCACCTACGACCTGATTCCAGATCACTATGTGTCGATCGGCATGTCTGCACAACATATGTGTGAGTCCAGCTCCCGGCTTCGCGAATATCCACGTCTCTTTAGCTTAGCCTTTGTGTTGACAAAATTCGTACAGATTTACATGTCAGGAAGTGTTGATTAGCCTTACGCATAAGGAATTGTGATCAATATATTGATCAATAATCAATGTATCTGCTCACTAGGCGAGGGCGGGCGCTAGGCGCGGCCTGGGCATTTCTCTACCAAGCACAATAAGAAAGGTGACGTGAAGTGAAAACAACCACGTCAAGGACGGTGCCTGTGCCGTTCATGTTGGTGAAGCGGATCAACCCAACGTCATTATTTCCATGGATACCGCCACCCTGGCCGCCGTCATGAGCGGTGAGACTGATGGTATGCAGGCATTCATGGAGGGCAAGCTGCGAGCTGAGGGTGAGATGATGCTAGCTCTCAAGCTGGGTGAACTGTTCCCGGTTTAAAAACGGGTATGGTAAAAAAACCGGGGCATGCCCCGGTTTTTATTGAGAGGTTATCGCTGTACATCGTGGAAGATGCTGCCTGCACTCAAGGTGTTCATGTCCGTGATGGAAAAGTCCATCAGGAGCCGGCTGCGCTCTGGGCTGAGAGTGACGAGCAGGTACTGGATAGGTTTCTCCTCGGTATCGTAAATGAGCCGAGTCAGTCGCAGGAGAGGCTGTCCGATCTCGCAGGCGAGTAATTTGGCTTGAGGCGGAGTTGCCGCAATTGCAGTGATCTCCTGCACCACCCGCCCGAAAGAAACCCCTTTCTGAAGAAGCAGTTGATACAGCGCTTTCTCACTCAATTGCCGCTCATCGATGTCGGTGGCCAGCGCCTCAGGTACCCAAGTCTCGGTGATCATCACTGGTACTTCGCCCTGGCTTCGAAGTCGGATGACGTGCAGTGCCCGATCTTCGGCCGTGAGGTTAAGTGGCTGAGCAATTTCAGACGATAGTTTCATTCGCTCAATGCGCAGCACTTTCACCAGCGTTTCGTCGGATACCTGCTTCATCGTTTCAAGGAAGCCGATCGTCGCCAGAGGCCGCGCCGGCGGCAGCTGCTGGCCCACATAAGTCCCCCGGCCCTGCCGTTTTTCTACAAGTCCCTGTTGCTCCAGGTCGGCAAGCGCTCGCCGTACAGTGATGCGTGAAACTCCAAATTGCACACAGAGTTCCTCCTCCTTCGGCAGCAAGGCACCGGCCGCGTAGATGCCGCGCAGAATCTGGTCGCGCAGAACCGTAAAGAGCTGGCGGTGAAGAGATGTTCCTGGGGCACGCGACAGGGACGGAGTCAGCTCAGTCTGAGAATTCATCAATAGCCTCCAAGGGGGAGCAAAGAATATCCCACTTGCGCTTAGCGTGCATGTTGTAATAATGTCATCACAACATAACTTCTTGGTGATGCGCCAAGCTCTACGAGCCGGGTCTTGCCCGGGCATGACGACAACAATAAGTGGGAGAACAACATGAGAAGCGAAGCGCTTCCTGCGAGCTCGATGGAGCTGCCAGCCAGCTCGGGCGTCTTATCTGTAACCGCTGGCGAGATCGCGGCGCGGCTGGATCGTCTGCCGGCGAGTCGAAGTATTTGGAAGATGGTTCTGCTGCTCTCTCTCGGTGCCTTCTTCGAGTTTTTTGAGCTTTTCTCCACCGCCTACGTGATGCCTGGCATCATCAAAAGCGGCATTCTGAGTGCAACCACTGAAGGCTTCTTTGGCATGAATGGCGCGGCTACCTATATCGCCGCGACGTTTATAGGCCTGTTCCTCGGGGTGCTTGTTTTTGGCTCGGTGGCTGACCGCTTCGGTCGTCGCTCCGTGTTTACCGGTGCTCTGCTGCTGTACTCCTTTGCAGCAGTAATGATGGCGTTCCAAGAGAGCGCAACTGGACTAAATTTCTGGCGTCTAGTGACTGGTATTGGGCTCGGTATCGAGCTGGTAACCATTGATGCATACCTGAGTGAGCTGGTTCCCGTTCGCATTCGTGGTCGGGCTTTTGCCTTCAGCAAAATGACGGCATTCATTGCTGTGCCCTCTGTCGCTTTCCTGGCCTATCTTCTGGTGCCTATTGAGCCGCTGGGCATAGATGGTTGGCGCTGGGTCGTACTGGCTGGTGCATCTGGTGCGCTGGTGGTTTGGTTTCTTCGTCTTGGGTTGCCGGAAAGCCCACGTTGGCTGGCGGGTCATGGGCACTTGGAGCGAGCCAATCAGGTAGTCGCTGAGCTTGAAGAGAAGGTTCGCCGTGACACTGGTCGCCCCTTGCCAGAGCCGCTTCCGCCTCAGCCGGTGGCTCTTATGGAGCGAGCAAGCTTTCGTGAGCTGTGGCAGGGCGAGTATCGCAAGCGCACTGTGATGCTCCTGATCTTTCATGCGGCTCAGGCCATCGGTCTGTATGGCTTTTCCCACTGGATGCCAACCTTCTTGGTTGAGCAAGGGGTTGAACTCTCTAAGAGCCTGAAGATTGGTCTGCTGGTGGCTTGTGTCGCGCCTTTCGGGCCACTACTGGCAATGTCTTTTGCTGATCGCATTGAGCGCAAGTGGCAGATCGTCATTGCTTCGGCGGTGATGGTGGTGGCCGGCATTGTCTTCGTTGAGATTCGCAGCCTACCCCTGATTCTTATCACCGGTGCCCTGATGACACTGGGAGGGACTGTGATCGCCCTCGCATTCCATACCTACCAAGCAGAGCTTTACCCAACTCGTAACCGCGCTATGGCGATCGGATTTGTTTATGCCGTAAGCCGGCTCTCGGGCGCGGCCAGCGGATTCCTGATTGCCGCGGCGATGAAGGCGGCTGGTGTCTCTGGGGCGTTGATGCTTATCTGCGGCTGCATGGTGGTGGTGATGCTGTCCATTGGCATCCTCGGGCCAAAGACCCGTGGGAAGTCGCTCGAAGAGATTAGTCACTGATCCTGCAGGCTAGAGGACATTTTGATGGCCGATACTATGCACCCGCCTGCCTTCTCTGGGTTGTTCCCCGGTGAGGTAAAGCGAAGCTGCTGCGGTGCTCCGATGCTGGAGTATTTTGTCAGCGGTGATGTGAGCAAGCCTCTATTGGTGTTCATTCCAGGTGCAGGGCACCTGGCTCGAATTTCCTACGGTGGTCATGCAGGAGGAAGTACTGAGGACTTCTTGGCCCACTGGTTGAGCCTGGAAGGGTACAGCTTCCTTGCCTTGTCCTATCCGTTGGAGACTGCCGTAGCAGTGTTCGACCAAGGCTGCCCCGAGTTTGATAGAGCGACCTGGGGTCGTCAGATTGCAGAGAGTGCTGCGCAGAAAGTTAGCGAGTACGGTCTGCCGAAGCGAGTCGTCCTGCTCGCTTGGAGTATGGCTGGGAAGTCGATCCAGCCTGCTTGCCAGTACGCCACGGAGCTCGGTCTGGAGCTGATGCCTGTAGCCATGGCTGCCTCACCTCATCTGCCAGGATTCAATCCCAGTCTTCGGCGTATGCCGATGGCCGGCTCTGGTTACGCCATGATCCCTGTCGCGAAGTTCCGCGACTGGCACTCGCAACTGTCGCGCGGCACCGAGGACCCTGTGCCATGGGATGTCTATTGCTCCCACTACATAGGCAATGGTCCGGTCGGGTTGATGGGGTTCGGTGAGGTGTTCCGCGATGGGCACTTCGAGTTGGACTTGTGCGGCGCGTTTGCATACTCGCAGCTTCCACTCGTTGCAGTACTGGTAAACGACTCTGCTGAAGACTCTCAACATGCTTTGACTGACCGGGCCAGCTGGACGCTATTCAACGTGAATGGGCTTATGAGCCGTTATCAGCAAGTTCATCGGCAGCTCGATGAGATTCGTTGGAAAAGGATTCGGAACCTAGCGAGAGCCCTTGCAGATGACCTCTGTATCGAGGTGACCGGCAACCATTTTTTCTTTGTCGGTGAGCGTGCTGCCCGCACTACTGCGGAGGCCATTGTCACCGCGATTAACCGCCTTTGCCTGGTTGAGGGTGAGTTGGAGTCGATCCTCCACTCGCCTCTGAACGGCATAGAAACGCCTGAAGAAACCCCGCAACTTGCTTCCTGGAGTTCCCAATGAACGCCGCTACACGCCTGCGTCAACTGCTAAACAAGCCAGAAATTGTCGTCGCCCCTGGTGCCTACGATGGTCTTACTGCCCGCCTCGTCGAAATGGCTGGCTTCCCTGCCGTCTACATGACAGGTGCTGGTGCATCAGCCGCGCGTGGCTTCCCTGACTTCGGTCTCTTGGGTCTGTCCGAGATGGTAGAGAACGCTGCAGTAATGGCCCGTTCGGTAAAAATACCGTTGATTGCTGATGCCGATACCGGCTATGGCAATGAGCTCAACGTTACCCGCACCGTGCGTGAGTACGAGTCTAGGAATGTCGCAGCAATCCATATCGAAGACCAAGTGTTCTCCAAGCGATGCGGGCACCTGGATGGCAAGGAAATCGTTGAACGTGACGAGTTCCTAGCAAAAATTCGAGCTGCTGTGGCTGCACGCGAAAATCCGGACTTTGTGATTATCGCCCGCACCGATGCACGGGCTGTAGTCAGCTTGGAAGAGGCTATTGAGCGTGCAAATCTCGCGCTTGAGGCCGGAGCGGACATGGCATTCGTTGAAGCACCACAGACCCTTGAGGAAGTAGCGGCCATTCCCAAGGCCGTAAAAGGTCCTTGCCTGCTCAACCTAGTTCCCCTCGGCAAGACTCCGATGGTGGACTTCAAAACTGCCGAAGAGATGGGCTACCGCATGGTGATCATGCCAGGTCTGTTGCTTAAAGCAGTGATCGAGGCTAGCGACACCATTCTGCGTGAGGTGAAAGAAAGCAACCGCCCGCCGACCCTGCAGCTTAACGCGACTATCGCAGACCTGTTCCGTCGCTTTGGCTCGGATGAGTGGAGCGCTCTGCGTAGTCGCTTCCAGTCTGGCGCGAAGGAGAAGAGCAATGGCTAGGACTCTCTTCGACAAGATATGGGACGCCCATGTCATTAAGGACATGGAGGATGGTTGGGCGCTTCTTCACATCGACCGCCATCTCTTGCATGACCTTTCAGGCGCTCCTGCACTCAGCGAGCTGAGCACGCGCAAGCTGCCTGTACACAACCCGGAGCTGGCATTCGCAACGCCTGATCATGTGGTGTCCAGTGCTCCGGGACGTACCGGTCAAACATACCCCTTGGGCGGCATGCTCTGGGCGGTGTTGAAGAAAGGTTCGGAGTCGAACGGTGTCCGGTTGTTCGACATTGGTCAGCCTGGTCAGGGAATTGTTCATGTCATGGGGCCGGAACTAGGCATCGTCTTGCCTGGTGTGACCTTGGTATGTGGTGACAGCCATACCTGCACTAACGGTGGCTTGGGCGCGCTTGCGTTTGGTATCGGGTCGTCGGAGATCGTTCACGTCCTGGCGACGCAAACGCTACGGCAACAAAAGCCGAAGAGGATGCGTATCCGATTTGAAGGAGAGCTTAAGAGCGGCATCTATGCGAAGGATCTCATCCTCCATGTGATTGGACACCTTGGTGCGTCGGCCGGCGTTGGTTATGCCGTGGAGTTCGCTGGGTCGACGATTCGCTCGATGCCCATCGAGGGCCGATTGACCATTTGCAACCTGTCGGTTGAACTCGGGGCGAAATACGCTCAGATCGCTCCCGATGAAACGACTTTCAACTATCTCCGCGGGCGTATGTTGTCCCCTCAGGGCGCTGACTTTGACTCTGCAGTTTCAGCATGGCGCGAGCTTGTTGGCGACGAAGATGCAGTGTTCGACCGAGAGGAGATCTTCGATGCCAGTGAGGTAGTGCCCACCATCACCTGGGGAACCAGTCCCGATCAGAGCATCGCCATTAACGGGTTGATTCCCAGTCCTGATCAGGCTCCAAACGAAGTCCGTCGCGAAGAGTGGCGTGCTGCTTTGGAGTACATGGGGCTTGAGGCGGGACAGCCGCTGGCCGGTGCGAAGGTTGACTGGGTGTTTATTGGTTCCTGCGCGAACTCGCGTCTGTCTGACCTGGAAGAAGCTGCCAAGGTGGTTCGAGGTCGCCAAGTCGCTGAAGGCGTTACTGCATGGGTGGTACCCGGTTCCGAACAAGTAAAACGGGCCGCCGAGGTGATGGGGTTGGATCAGGTGTTCCTGGCGGCTGGTTTCGAATGGCGAGAGCCAGGCTGCAGTATGTGTGTAGCGGCAAACGGCGAGCGAGTTCCTCCGCAGGCGCGGGCTGTGTCCACCTCCAACCGAAATTTCGTTGGCCGTCAGGGGCCTGGGGCTAGGACTCATCTCGCAAGCCCTGCGATGGCCGCTGCCGCTGCCGTGACAGGTGTAATCACTGACGTAAGGAGCCTCTGACATGACTGCGTTCACTCAGATCAGTGGCATTGCCGCACCATTGCTGCGCCCTAACATCGATACGGATGTAATTATCCGTATTGAACGACTCACTTCGGTGCCCAAAGACAAACTGGGTGAGTACGCATTCGAGGCAATTCGATACTTACCTGATGGAACCCCAGACCCAGAGTTTCTGCCAGGGCTGCCTCGATTCAGCAACGCAACGATCCTGATCACGGGTATTAACTTTGGGTGTGGGTCTTCGAGAGAAAGTGCGGTGTGGGCGCTGCAGTCGATGGGAATCAAATGTGTAATCGCCCCTAGTTTCGGCGACATTTTCTTCAACAACTGCTTCCAGTGCGGCGTGCTACCAATCGTCCTTGACGAGGCGAAGGTTGATGGACTGGCCCGCCAGGCTATGGCTGGAAAAGAGCTCACAGTCGATCTAGAAAAGCAGGTCATCGTGGTCGAGGGTGAGCTTCATCCTTTCAAGGTTGATCCACTACGGCGAGCTATGTTGCTCGAAGGGTTGGATGAGGTTGGGGCTACTTTACTAGAAGACTCGCTGATTCTGGCGTGGCAGAAAGCGGACAAAGGTCGACGGCCATGGGTTTGGCAGGTGGCGGATTCACGAGATCCCGTCTCGACCTTGATCGGAAAATCATCATGCTGAGCCGCCTGATCGGTGCCAGTCTCCGGGGCTACTGTGCCGGCGAACATGCCTTGGCTTGGTATGCCGAGGGTATTGCATCAGCACCGGTCGACATGCACCTGGAAAGCCCCAGCTTTGAATGTGGGCAGCGGATTCCTGCGCGCTTCGCGGGCAAAGGTGTGGGCTTGAACATTTCGCCTGCGTTGTCCTGGAGCAACGTGCCGGCAGAGGCTCGTGAGTTGGTGCTTCTTGTTGAAGATGCCAGCGCTCCGCTGCCGAAGCCGTTTGTCCATGTTCTGGTAACGGGCATCCCGCCCGAGATTTATGGACTCCACGAGGGTGAACTGTCCAGCACATTACGGGCACCGATGGTGCTCGGACGCAACAGCTTTGGCCGTGTCGCCTATGCGGGCCCGCGTGCTCTCCCAGGACATGGAGAGCATCGCTACTCCTACCAGCTATTTGCCCTGAACAGCTCCTTGTTGCTGGACGGCGCTGCCCGCCGGCGCGGGTTGCTGAATACCATTCAAAACACCGTTATCTCTCGCGCCAGGCTGGACGGCCTATTCGAGCGCGACTGAGCACAATTATTGAAAAGACCGGTTTTGACCGGTCTGGGAGTACGACATGACTCAAGCTACACACATCGAAAGGCGACCTGCTAGCGACCCCAGTGGCCCAACTGGGGCACTTGCCACATGGCTGGCCGATTTCAAACTGGAAGACGTCCCTGCGTCTATCACCGAGCGTGCCAAGTTGCTCATTTTGGACGGTCTCGGCTGTGCCATTGTCGGCGCCCAACTACCTTGGTCGCAGACTGCGGTGAACGCAGTTACTGCCCTGGAGGGCGATGGCGTATGCAGTCTGATTGGCTGGTCGCGCAAGGTCAGTGCGCCAGTAGCGGCATTGCTCAACGGCACGTTCATCCAAGGCTTCGAGCTGGATGACTTTCATCCCTTCGCCCCTCTGCACAGCGCCTCGCTGATTCTGCCAGCAATCCTCGCTATGGCTGAAAAGAAAGGTGGAGTAAGTGGAGACTCATTCCTTAAGGCGGTAGTAGCTGGCTGTGAGGTTGGTCCGCGCGTAGGGCTTGCCCTGCATGGCGGTCAGATGCTCTCGCGAGGCTGGCATTCGGGTTCTGTATTCGGTACACACGCCAGCGCTGCAGCTACAGGCATCCTCCTCGGGTTAGATGCAGCTGCTTTTGAGGATGCTCTTGGGCTGGCCGCTACCCAGTCCTGCGGGCTTATGGCCGCTCAATACGAGGCCATGTCCAAGCGAATGCACCATGGCTTAAGTGCGCGTAACGGTCTGTATGCCGCCGCGATGGCCGAAGGTGGTTACACCGGAATCAAGCGCGTATTCGAGCGTGAGTATGGTGGTTTCCTATCGACCTTCGGTGAAGGTCATGAACCTGATGAAAGCCAAATCGCCAAGGGTCTGGGCAAAACGTGGGAAACCGATCGCATTGTGATCAAGGCCTATGCCGCGATGGGTGGCCTGCACTCTCCACTCGATGCGCTGTTTGAGCTGAAGGCTAAATATTCACTGAATGCTGATGAGATTGAGAGCATCGATATCGAGTTGTCCCATGCGGTGTACCACCATGGATGGTGGGAGCTCGAACGCCCCATCACGCCTATCGCTGCGCAGATGAACATCGCTTATGCCATTGCCGTGGCGACCATTGATGGTGAAGCGATGGTGCGTCAGTTCGCACCGCAGCGCATTGATTCAGACGATGTCTGGGCACTTATCCCGCGCATCCGTGCCCACCATCAACCTGAGTTCGATAAAGCAGGATCTAAAGGGCGCGGCATGACCCGTCTACGTGTTCGTCTGCAAGATGGTACTGAACTGGAGTCGTTCCAGCTGGCACCACGCTCTGTGCTGCAGCCGTTGGATCGGGGTCAGGTAGTGAGTAAGTTCCGCAACCTCACCGATGGTCTGATCTCGTTGGAGCGGCAACAGAAGATCGAGAGTTTGGTTCTTTCGATCGAGGGTGTGACCGACGTACGTGAGTTGATTGAACTGCTAGCACACGAGGTGAACCAGCCTTTCGGCTGAAGTCTGCTTTCCGCGTAGCCAAGCAACACCCTCCGCGCTGGGCTTTCGGCCCCGCGCAAGGGATCGACTTGCTCTGAGGAAAGTGGCGCGAAGGATTCGCGTGGGTGTGGGGCGATAGGTTGCCCCGCGAAATTTCTACTGAACAAGCACAATAAAAAGGTGGAAGTAATGAAGATGAAACCATTTGCCCCTGGCGGGCAACTCACCAAAAGCTGTCTGGCTACGCTTATTGGTATGGCCTTCGCAGGCCCCGTTTGCGCGGTTAATTTCAATATCGGAGAGGTCGAAGGAAAGCTCGATTCGTCCCTGTCTATTGGGGCCAGTTGGGCAGCACAGAGCCCCGATCCTGACTTTGTTTCTTTCTCCAGCGGCGGTGAGGCGGACTCTCGAACCTCTGACGATGGGCGGCTGAACTTCAAGAAAGGTGAGACCTTCTCGAAAATATTCAAAGGTGTTCACGATCTGGAGCTGAAGTACGGCGACTCCGGCGTGTTCCTACGCGGCAAGTACTGGTACGACTTTGAGCTGAAAGACGAGCATCGCCTGTTCTACGACATCGAGGATCACAACCGTAAGCGCGGCGCTCAGTCCTCGGGATTCGAGCTGCTCGATGCGTTCTACTACCAAAACTACAACTTGGGCGATATGCCAGGCGCTGTACGAGTTGGCAAGCAAGTAGTGAGTTGGGGGGGGAGTACCTTCATCGGTGGTGGCATCAACAGCATCAACCCTTTGGATGCCAACGCTCTGCGTCGTCCAGGCTCTGAGCTCAAAGAAGGCCTATTGCCGGTCAACATGTTGTACCTGCAGCAATCCCTGTCAGATACGGTGAGTGTCGAGGCTTTCTACCAACTGGAGTGGGATCAGACTGTCGTTGATAACTGCGGTACTTTCTTCTCGTCCTCTGACCCCGTTGCCGATGGCTGCGTCGACCGCTTCGTAATTAGTGGTCCGGATCTACCCCTAGGTGAGTCGGACAACTCGGGCACTCCAGGTAACAACGTTTATCTACCACGTTATGGTGATCGCGACGCACGTGATAGTGGGCAGTTTGGTCTGGCTGCTCGTTGGTTCGTGCCGGAGTTGAACGATACCGAGTTCAGCGCTTACTACATGAACTATCACAGCCGTACACCGATCCGCAGCGACATTATCTCTAGCGCAGCTAACCCTCTTGCCTCTCCAGGCTTTGGCGCCGCTCAAGCTGGTTACTTCCTGGAATACCCGGAAGATATTCGTCTCTATGGTATGAGTTTCAGCACCAGCTTCGAAGGGGCCTCCGTAGAGGGTGAGATCAGCCATCGTCCCAACATGCCACTGGGTTTCGATGACCTCACGTATGCCACTCTGCGCCTTCAGCCGTTCGTGCCGACCCCCATCGAAACATCAGGCATTCCTGGCGATGAAATCCAAGGTTATGTGCGCAAGCCGTTCACTCAGGCGCAGATGACGGTCACCCAGACCATCGATCACGTCCTTGGTGCCAGCCGCATGGTTGTGATCGGTGAGGTGGGTTACAGCCATATCTCTGGCATCTCCGAAGGAGACTTCGGTGATCTGCGCTTTGGTCGTGCGAGCGTTTATGGGCCTGGTGAGTACTACGGCCCTAATGGCGAAGACCTCTGCCGCGCCCTGCTTAGCGATCGTCCAGCAGATTGCACTGATGACGGTTTCTACACCCGCAACTCCTGGGGTTACCGCCTGCGCTCCAGCCTCACCTATGACGGTGTGATTGGTGGCTTGGATCTCAGCCCCAATATCGCTTGGTCTCATGACGTGGACGGCTACGGACCAACGTTTACCGAGGGTAGTAAGGCTATCAGCCTCGGCCTCAACGCCACCTACCTGGACAACTACAACGCCAGTATCAGCTACACGAACTATTTCGGTGGCGAATACACCGCCAATACCGACCGCGACTTCATCGCGGTCAGCTTGGGCGTCACCTTCTGAGGAAATCTGCCATGCATATAAGATCTAATGCTCTCTGCATCCTGAGCCTGTGCTTGCCCCTGTGGGTACAGGCTGCGGTAAGCGAAAGTGAGGCTGCCAAGCTGGGCCAAAGCCTCACTCCAATCGGCGCCGAACGTAGCGGCAACTCCGAGGGCACCATCCCGGAGTGGACCGGTGGTTTGCCCAAGGACTCAGGTACCGTCACTAATGGTTTCCGTTCGAATCCATACCCTCAAGATCAACCCCAATTCGTGATCACTGCGGCCAACGTCGAAACCTACCAGGACAAGTTGAGCCCAGGACAACTGGCGATGTTCAAGCGATATCCCGACACCTACAAGATTCCCGTTTACGAGACTCGCCGTACTGCTCGTTGGCCGGAAGCTGCCTATGCGATAGTTAAGAGGAACGCCACCCAGACCAAGCTCATTGAGGGCGGTAATGGCTTGAAGGAGTACAGCGCTCCGCTGGCGTTTCCTATCCCGCAAAACGGTCTGGAAGTGATCTGGAACCACATTACTCGCTATCGCGGCGGCAGCTTCGAGCGCACCACAACTAGCTTCATGACCACGCCCGGCGGTGAGTATGCGACTCGTACGGAAGAGGAGCGGCTGGCGTACAGCGAACAGCTGACGGACTACGATCCTAAAAAGTCGAAGAACATCCTCTACTACTTCACTCGGGTTCCGCTGGCACCGTCTCGCGAGGTGGGTAACGTGCTGCTTGTTCACGAGACTCTCGATCAGGTGAAAGAGCCACGTATGGCGTGGCAGTACAGTTCTGGCCAGCGACGCGTCCGTCGGGCACCCCAGGTTGCATACGACAGCCCCAGCTCGAACAACCTGCGTACGAACGATCAGCTCGACATGTTCAACGGTTCCCCAGATCGATACGACTGGAAGCTCGTAGGTAAGCGTGAGCTGTATGTGCCTTACAACAGCTTCCGACTCGCCGACCCCAGCAATAAGTATGACGACATCATAAAACCAGGCCATATCGATCAGGATAAGGCCCGCTACGAGCTGCACCGAGTGTGGGAAATCGTTGCCACTTTGAAACCGGATAGTCGACACATCTATGCCAAGCGACACATGTTCGTTGATGAGGATACCTGGTCCGTCCTGGAAGCAGACTCCTACGACAACCGCAACAATCTCTGGCGGGTGTCTGAGAATCACACGCTGCCGCTCTATGACGCCGAAACCACCCTCAGCGCCGCGGAGATTACTTACGACCTGAGCTCTGGCCGTTACGTGTCGACCGGTATGTATAACGAGATTAAGAACGCCTACAAGTTTGGCCTCAAAGCCAAGACCTCTGACTTCACGCCGGCAGCGCTACGTACACTCGGTCTTCGCTGAGTTGTATTGCCTGTACGGCTGATTCGACGCGGTGGGCTGAAATTTTGCCGCTCTTCGGAGCGGCTTTTTTGCTGATATGCGAGACCACTATCCCTCAGATATTGACGCGTCGAAGGAGAAAATAAGCATGGAGCTTCGTCATCTTCGCTGCTTTCTTGCTGTTGCCGAGGAGCTGCACTTCGCGCGCGCTGCTGAACGGTTGCATATCGAACAGTCACCTCTGTCGCGTGCAATCAAGGAGCTCGAGCAAGAACTGGGCACACAGCTTTTCTTACGTACTACGCGCAGCACAAAGCTCACGCACGCAGGACAATTGTTTCTGGAGCATGTGCCGCGCGTTTTCATTGCCCTGCAACAGGCTCGCGACAGTGTGAAAGCCGCTGCGAATGGATTCCGCAGTCAGATGCGGATGGCCCTATCGGACGGGATCTCGCCGTCGCGCCTCTCCTCGTTCCTGGCTCTATGTCGGCAAGAGGAGCCTGAGGTCGAAATTCGCTTGTCTGAAGTGTCGCTGGCTCAGCAGATCAAGGGACTGCACGACGATCTTTATGACGCTGGGTTTGCTCAGTCGGATGAGGTCGGAGATGGCCTCGTCGCCACTCAGGCCTGGAGCGATCCCTTGATGGTGGCTGTGCCGGCGCGCCATCCGATCCTGTCCCACAAGCGTATTCCGGTGGAGGAGCTGCTGCGCTATCCGCTAGTGCTGTGCGATCCACAGGCTTGTGAGGGCCATGCGCGTCAAATCGAGCGTTTTCTGCGCCAAACCGGAACGGAACCACTGGTGGCGGAGCAGGTGGCCTCCTGTGATCTGATGATGGCGCTCGTGGCTGCGGGGTTCGCCCTGGGATTGACGGGAGAGTCGAACATCGCAGCCTGCAGGGAGTCGGGGGTTGTTGGTCGCCCGCTGGCAGGGTGCTGTCCGGTACTTACAACCTACCTGTTGCGCTCGACACGCGAACCATCGGTCACGTTGGCTCGTTTTATCGAACGGGTACAAGCCATCGAATCTTCGAACGCCTAGTCCATACCACCCAGCCAGACCGATAACGGGGAGGCATCGAGCTATGAAGAAGGTCATACCGTTTCTATGTGTACTGGCACTCACGGCCTGCGACCAGCCCGGACCACCGACACTGTCGGCGTTGCCCTCGGTTGACGAACTCGCGGCCGATCCCGAGCGGCTGAAAGAGCTCCGCCAGCAGTGCAAGCTCGATCGCGCCAGGCTGGGTGACGAGCTGTGCAATAGTGTCGCCGAAGCTACGCGAAAGCGCTTCTATGACGATGGGAAAGTGCCCTATACGCCACCTAAAGAGTCGCCTAAGTTCTGATCGTGGGCGATCCGCGCGAACCTCTCACTTTTTCGTTCAATACGCCGTAATGCGCTCGCGCTTGCGGTGGTTTCTCTCCACCCGCTCTTGTATGAATTGATGCGTTCCAGTCCAACTTTGTCCCGATAAAGGTCTTTGACCGGCACTGACCCGGCACCGAATCTCGACCACGCAGCCAGGATTTTTGCTGCTTTCACGGGATAAATCGGGAGCTGGGCAATGCAAGGGACGAACGTGCTGTTCGGGCAGATCGCCGCCGTATTCGGCATCGTGATCGCCGGCGTGTGGAGCGCCACACAATGGACAGCCGCCGCCCTGGGCTATCAGGTACGCCTGGGTTCGCCCTGGTTCGACTGCTTCGGTACGCCGGTTTATCACCCCTGGCGGCTGTTCGACTGGTGGTTCTTTTTCGGCGCCTATGCACCGAAGGTTTTCGACATCGGTGGTGCCATTGCCGGCACAAGCGGCATGGTTGCCGTGGGCGTTGCCATCACCATGTCGGTCTGGCGCGCACGCCAATCGCGTATGGTGACGACCTATGGCTCGGCGCGCTGGGCAGAGGCCGCCGATATCCACAAGGCGGGGCTGGACCGGCCTGCGGGGGTCTTCCTCGGGCTGCATGATGACCAGTACCTGCGCCACGAGGGGCCGGAGCATGTCCTTGCCTTCGCGCCGACTCGTTCCGGCAAGGGCGTCGGCCTGGTGGTCCCCACGCTGTTGAGCTGGCCAGCCTCGGCGGTTATCCACGACATCAAGGGTGAGAACTGGAACCTGACCGCTGGCTGGCGCTCGCGTTTCTCGTACTGCCTGCTGTTCAACCCCACTGATCCGCTTTCGGCTGCCTACAACCCGCTACTGGAGGTACGCCGGGGCGCGCATGAAGTGCGCGATGTGCAGAACATCACTGACATCCTGGTGGACCCAGAGGGCGCACTGGAGCGCCGCAACCATTGGGAGAAGACCTCGCACGCGCTGCTGGTTGGTGCCATTTTGCACGTGCTCTACGCCCGCGAGGACAAGACGCTACGCGGCGTCGCCAACTTCCTGAGCGATCCGGAGTGCCCATTCGAGGTGACGTTGCACCAGATGATGACGACGCGGCACCTGTGCGACGGGACGCATCCGGTGGTGGCGTCCGCCGCCCGCGAGGTGCTCAACAAGAGCGACAACGAGCGCTCGGGTGTGTTGAGCACCGCCATGTCATTTCTTGGGCTGTACCGCGACCCTACAGTGGCGGAAGTCACGTCACGCTGCGACTGGCGCATCGCGGACCTGATTGCTGCCGAGCATCCGGTGTCGCTGTACCTGGTGGTACCGCCTTCGGACATCAGCCGCACCAAACCGCTGATCCGTCTGATTCTCAACCAGATAGGCCGGCGTCTGACCGAATCGCTCGACGGCAGCGATGGCGTGGAACGACGCCATAAACTGCTGCTGATGCTCGACGAGTTCCCCGCATTAGGGCGGTTGGACTTCTTCGAGTCGGCCCTGGCGTTCATGGCCGGCTACGGCTTGCGTGCATTCCTGATCTCGCAGTCGCTCAACCAGATCGACAAGGCCTACGGGCAGAATCATTCCATCCTCGACAACTGCCATGTGCGCGTGACCTTTGCCACCAACGACGAGCGCACGGCGAAGCGCATTTCCGAGACGCTGGGCACTGCTACAGAACTGCGTGCGCAGCGCAACTACGCGGGGCATCGGCTCGCGCCGTGGCTGGGGCACCTGATGGTGTCGCGCCAGGAAACGGCGCGGCCGCTGCTGACGCCCGGCGAGGTGATGCAGCTCCCGCCCGACGAGGCCGTGGTGATGGTGTCCAGCGTCGCGCCGATCAGGGCCAGGAAGTTGCGCTACTACTCCGATGCCAACTTCAAGCGGCGTGTGCTGCTGCCACCCGTCCTTGTGGCCGGGTGCTATGCCGATGCACCGCCGTCGCGCGCGGATGACTGGAGCGGCCTAGGCATACCAGCCGTACCGGCGGCACCTACGAACGTGGGACTCGGCGAAGGCTCGGTTGCCACCGCTGCAGACGAAGGCGGCTCACGCCGTCAGCCCGAACTTTCCGAGACCGTCGTCTACAGCCCCGAGCAAGAGTGGGCATACAGCGACTTGGCGCTGCTCGATGACGATGACCTGCAGCCCGTTCTCCCTCGCCAGTTTGACCCTGCCATGCAGCGTGTCGCTCGCCAGGCTGCTCTCGATCCCGACGACGGAATCCAGTTATGAGCCAGTACCGCCTCAATCTGTTCATCCAGCCCGAACATGCCCGCCGCTTGGACGAGTTGGCTGCCAAAAAGGGCGTATCCAAGTCTTCCATCGTCGCGGCGGCCCTGGCGTCCTGGCTGTCGCCGGGGGCGGGCGACCAGCGCGAGGCCGCCATCGCCAAGCGACTGGATCGCCTATCGCGTCAGTTCGAACGTCTGGAGCGCGACCAGTCCATCGAGATTGAGACGTTGGCGCTGTTCGTTCGCTACTTCCTGACCGTCAGCACCCCAGTGCCTGAGGCACATCAAGAAGCGGCCAAGGCCCAAGGCAAGGCGCGCTTCGAGCAGTTTGTCGAGCAGCTCGGTCGTCACTTGCTACGCGGGCGCAGCCTGGTGCGCGACGTAGTGGAGGAGCTGCATCCGGACAATCTGCGCACGGATGAAACCGTGTTGAACGAAGCGCGGGAACGTGTTTCATGAGCGCCGCGCCGCAATCCTTCAGCGCGACCTCGCTGGATCGGCGCATCCGCATGCTGCGCACGGCGATGGGGCCGATTATCGCCGCCGCGCTTGAAGATCCGGATGTGGTGGAGATCATGCTCAACCCCGACCGTACTCTCTGGGTCGATCGCTTGTCATCGGGGCGTGCGCCGCTGGGAGCGGAGCTGTCTGAGGCGGACGGCGAGCGCATCATCCGCCTAGTCGCTGCGCATGTCGGTGCGGAGGTGCATCGTGGTCAGCCGCTGCTGAGCGCCGAGCTACCGGAAACCGGCGAACGCTTCGAGGGCGTCCTACCGCCAGCGGCACCGGGGCCGGCCTTCGCCTTGCGCAAGCGGGCTGTGGGTGTCATCCCGCTGGAGCGCTACGTGATAGACGGAATGATGACCTCCACCCAAGCCTCGTTCCTGCGCGGTGCTGTGCGCGAGCGGCAGAACATCCTGATCGCCGGCGGCACCAGCACCGGCAAGACCACGCTCGCCAATGCCTTGCTCGCGGAGATCGCCGTCACCGGCGACCGCGTGCTGGTGCTTGAAGACACCATCGAACTGCAATGCGCCGCGCGCGATCACGTGCCGTTGCGCACGCGTGCGGGCGTGGTGTCCATGCGTGAGCTGGTGCGCACCACGATGCGGCTGCGTCCCGACCGCGTGGTCGTTGGCGAGGTGCGCGGCGGCGAGGCGCTGGACCTCATCAAGGTGTGGGGCACCGGCCACCCGGGCGGCATCGCCACCATCCATGCCGGCTCCGCCCTGGGTGCACTGCTGCGCTTGGAACAACTGGTTCTTGAAGTGGCCTTGAATCCGCCATGTGCGTTGATCGCTGAGGCGATCAACGTGGTGATCTTCATCGCCGGCCGAGGCCGCCTGCGTCGTATCGAGAGCATCGCTCGCGTGACCGGCTTCGACGATGCCGGCTACCACCTGGTGGATGTGCTGGGAGAACCGCTTGGCGATCAGCTCACTCCATTTTTCCTGTCCCCGACAACGCCTGGAGAACTGCCATGACGCCGACACACGCCCCTGTTTCCCGCTTTTCCGTAAATCCGGCCTCGTGCCTCGCGCGCCTGCGCCGCCTGGCCGCGCCTGCGCATCGCTGCCTGCTACTGGCCGTCGTCACGTTGATGACGGCCGAAACGGCGAGGGCCGCTGGTTCCTCGATGCCCTGGGAAGGCCCACTCGAATCCATCCTTGAATCGATCCAGGGGCCAGTCGCGCGCATCGTGGCCGTCATTATCATCATCTCCACGGGCCTGGCGCTGGCGTTCGGCGACACCTCTGGTGGCTTTCGCAAGCTGATCCAGATTGTGTTCGGCTTGAGCATCGCCTTTGCGGCGTCCTCGTTCTTCCTATCGTTCTTCAGCTTCTCCGGCGGGGCCGTCGTATGAGTACGGCCAGCGACCTGCCGGGCTTCGAGGTGCCGCTGCACCGCTCGCTGACCGAGCCGATTCTGCTGGGTGGCGCACCGCGCACGGTGGCCATCGCCAACGGCACGCTGGCCGCCGCCGTTGGGCTGGGCCTGCAACTCTGGCTTCCAGGCCTGGTGTTGTGGTTGGTCGGCCACGCGCTTGCGGTATGGGGCGCGCGCGTCGATCCGCAGTTCATGCAGGTGTTTGCCCGACACCTGAAACACAAGCCGCTGCTGGATGTGTGAGGGGAGGGGCCGCGATGTTAAACCTCACCGAATACCGCCAGCATCCAGCGCTGCTCGCCGACTGGCTGCCCTGGGCCGGCCTGGTCGCGCCTGGCGTCGTGTTGAACAAGGACGGTTCGTTCCAGCGCACGGCGCGTTTCCGTGGTCCCGACCTCGACAGCGCGACGCAAGGTGAACTGGCCACCACCACGGCACGCCTGAACAACGCGCTGCGTCGGCTCGGCGCTGGCTGGGCGCTGTTCATCGAGGCCGAGCGCAGGGCGGCGGCGGGTTATCCGCATTCGGACTTCCCCGAGCCGCTGTCCTGGTTGGTGGACGAGGAGCGCCGCGCGACTTTCGAGGAGTCCGGCAATCACTTCGAGAGCCGTTACCACCTCACGCTGCAGTACCTGCCGCGGGAAGAGTCGCACGCCCGCGCCGCTAAGCTGATCTATGAGAACGCTTCGGTGGCCGGGGTGGACTGGCGCGAGCGCCTCACCGCCTTCATTGCGGAGACCGAGCGCATCTTCGACCTGCTCGATGGCGTGATGCCGGAGATCGACTGGCTCGGCGACGGCGAAACGCTGAGCTACCTGCATGCGACCGTCTCGACTAGGCACTATGGCATCGAGGTTCCGGAAGTGCCGTTCCACCTCGACACGCTGCTGGCTGACATGCCGCTGCTCGGTGGCCTGGCGCCGATGTTGGGCGATGCGCACCTGCGCGTGGTGACGGTGCGCGGTTTCCCGACCTCGACCTGGCCGGGAATTCTGGACGACCTCAACCGGTTGGGCTTCGCCTACCGCTGGAGCACGCGTTTTCTGTGCCTGGACAAGGCCGAGGCAGAAAAGGAGCTCGGTCGCCTGCGCCGTCAGTGGTTCGCCAAGCGCAAGAGCGTCCTGGCGCTGCTACGCGAAACCCTGTTCCAGCAGGAAAGCCCGCTGGTCGACACCGACGCCAGCAACAAGGCGGCCGATGCTGATGCCGCTCTGCAGGCACTGGGTAGTGATCAGGTCGCCTTTGGCTTCGTTACCACGACCGTGACGGTGCTCGATGCCGACGCTGACAGGGCTGACGAGAAGTTGCGCAGGGTGGAGCGCGTTATCCAGGGACGGGGCTTCGTGACCATCCCGGAGACCCTCAATTCTGTGGAGGCGTGGCTGTCCTCGGTGCCGGGTAACACCTACGCCAATGTGCGCCAACCCATCGTCTCGACGCTGAACCTCTCGCACCTGATGCCGGTGTCGGCGGTATGGGCCGGACCGGAGGGTAACGCTCACCTCGACGGGCCGCCGCTGATCGTCACCCGCACCGAGGGCGCGACGCCGTTCCGGCTGGTGACGCACCTCGGCGACGTTGGGCATACCCTGGTCGTCGGCCCGACTGGTATGGGCAAGTCCGTCCTGCTTGCCACGCTGGCGCTGCAGTTCCGCCGCTACCCCGGTTCGCGCATCTTCGCCTTCGACATGGGCCGCTCCATGCGGGCGACGGTACTCGGCCTTGGCGGCGAGCACTACGACTTGGGTGCCGATGGCGCGATAGCCTTCCAGCCGCTCGCGCTCATCGACCAAGAAGGCTATCGCAGCTGGGCGGCCGAGTGGGTCGAAGGGCGCCTGTTGCACGAGGGGCTGGCCGTTGGCCCCGACGAGAGGGTGGCGATCTGGTCCGCGCTAGGCAGCCTCGCTGGCGCGCCGGTCGAGCAGCGCACGCTCACCGGCCTATCGGTGCTGCTGCAATCGAATGCACTGCGCCAGGCGCTGGCACCCTATGTGCTCGGCGGGGCGCACGGCAAGCTGCTCGACTCCGACCTCGACTACCTGGGCATGGCCGATGTGCAGTGCTTCGAGATGGAGGAGCTGATGCACAGCAAGGCGGCGGTGCTGGCCGTGCTGGGCTATCTGTTCGCACGCTTAGAGGAACGCTTCGACGGCGCGCCGACGCTGCTGATCCTCGACGAATCCTGGCTGTTCCTCGACGACCCGGTGTTCGCCGCGCGCATTCGCCAGTGGCTCAAGACGCTGCGCAAGAAGAACGTCAGCGTGATCTTCGCCACGCAGTCGCTCGCCGACATCAAGGACTCGATCATTGCCCCGGCGATCATCGAGAGCTGCGCCAGCCGCATCTTCCTGCCTAACTCGCAGGCGACCGAGCCGCAGATCCGCGCGATCTACGAGGGCTTCGGCCTCAACGGGCGGCAGATCGAGATCGTCGCCACCGCGCAACCCAAGCGCGATTACTACTACCAGTCCCGCGCGGGCAATCGCCTGTTCGACCTCGATCTGGGGCCGGTTGCGCTCGCGTTCGCGGGCGCTTCGACGCCCCAGGACCAGCGCGCCATTGACGGCGTGCTGGGCGATGCCGGTGTGCCCGGCTTCGCCGCTGCCTGGCTGCGCCATTGCGGCCTCGACTGGGCCGCCGAACTGCTGCCGTCCGCGCCATCCGCCGCGTCCTTCCATGCTTCCTGCCCACAGGAGAGCCTGCCATGAAGCTCCAGTCCTCGCTCAAACCCAAGCTGACCGCGCTCGCCGTGGCCAGTGTCCTTATCTTGGCCTGCGCGCAGCCGGCGCACGCCCTATTTGGTGTCGGTGACATTGTGCTCGACCCCACCAACCTGGTGCAGAACACGCTGACGGCTGTTCGCACGTTGGAGCAGATCAACAACCAGGTGCAGCAGCTGCAGAACGAGGCGCAGATGCTCAGCAATCAGGCACGCAACCTGGCCAGCCTCGACTTTAGTGTCGTCAACCAGCTTCGCGCATCGTTGGCCAGGAGCGAGCAACTGATCGCCGAGGCGCAAGGGCTTGCCTACGATGTGCAGAACCTCGACAGCGAGTTCGCTCGGTTGTACCCGGAGGAGTACGCCGCCGCTGTCAGCGGCGACCAGATGTACCGGGATGCCCGCGAGCGCTGGGCGAACACACTCGATGGCCTGCACACCGCGATGCGCATGCAGGCACAGGTGTCGCAGAACCTGAGCGAGGATGAAAGTGCGCTGGCTGATCTGGTCGGCCAGAGCCAATCGGCCACCGGCGCCCTGCAGGCCATGCAGGCGACCAACCAGCTGCTGGCCCTGCAGGCCAAGCAGTCCATCCAAGCGCAACAGCTTCAGCTCACGCAGGACCGCGCGGCGTCGCTGGAGCTGGCGCGGCAGGCGGCGGCCAGCGAGCGCGCCCGCGAAGTACGGCGGCGCTTCTTGGGCGAGGGCACGCCGTATACGCCGCACTCTGTCCAGTTCTACGGGAACTGATGGAGGCCACCATGCGATACGTCTTCGTGTTGTCGGTTTCGCTGCTGGCGGGCTGCGACCAGCAGTCCAGCGAAGGCCTGGCCGCAGACCCTGTGCGGCTCAAGGCGCTGCGCGCCCAGTGCGCAGCCGACCGGCAGGCCGTGGGCGAGGGCGCTTGCCGGGCTGCCGCCGAGGCGTACCGGCACCGCTTCTTCGACGGCTACGGTGGCCCGGAAGAGTACGTCGCTCTGGAGGATCTGCCGCCTATTCCAGCGACTTTCGACAGTCCCGTCGACGATGCGCCGGCTGCTTTTGCCTCGGAGGCCACACCATGAATGACGTGACGATCATCGACCGGTTCCTCGATACGTTTTCGCGCTATATCGACTCGGGCTTTGGGCTGTTGCAAGGCGAGGTCGCTTTCCTCACCGCCACGCTGATTGCGATCGATATGACGTTCGCCGGGCTGTACTGGGCGCTTGGTCATGCCACCGGCCAGGGTGAAGACGTGATGGCGAAGCTCATTCGTAAGGTGCTCTACGTCGGTGCTTTCGCCTACGTCATCGGTAATTTCAACTGGCTGGCCAGTATCGTCTTCCGCTCCTTTGCCGGGCTGGGTCTGACAGCGACCGGTGTACTCAGCATGGAGACCTTCCTGCAGCCTGGGCGGCTGGCGAAAACCGGCATCGACGCCGGTGCACCGATTCTGGAACAGATCGGCGAGATGACCGGCTTCCCCGAGGTGTTCGTCAACCTCGACCCCATCGTCATCCTTTTCCTGGCCTACTTGGTGGTCATCGTCTGCTTCTTCGTACTGGCGATACAGCTGTTCATCACCCTGATCGAGTTCAAGCTGACCACGCTTGCTGGGTTCGTGCTGGTGCCATTCGCGCTGTGGAACAAGACCGCGTTCCTTGCCGAAAAGGTCCTAGGCAACGTGGTGTCCTCCGGTGTCAAGGTGCTGGTGCTGGCGGTGATCGTCGGCATCGGCTCGGGGTTGTTCGCTGAGTTCCAGGTGCATCCCGACGAGCCCTCCATCGACCACGCGCTGGTGATCATGCTGGCCTCGCTGGCGTTGCTCGCCCTGGGCATCTTCGGCCCAGGCATCGCCACCGGGCTGATTTCCGGTGGCCCACAACTGGGTGCTGGGGCGATGGCAGGTGCCGCGCTCGGCACAGTGGGCATGGCTGTCGCCGTCGGTGCCGCAGCGACCGGCGTGGGAGCTGCGGTTGCGGCCGGAGCGCGCATGGCACCGGCCACGAAACTAGCTGCAGGGATGCGCTCGCTCAAGGGCCAGTTAGCTTCCTCAGGTGGCAGCGCGGCCGCCCTGGGCAATGCGCACCAGGTCGCCACCGATGCCAAGGCGCAACCCGCATGGGCCAAGCGTCTGCAGCGACGCCAGCAGATCAGCCATGCCGCCACCACCGTCGCGCACACGCTGCGTGGTGGCGACGGCGGCGGTTCGGGCAGTGGCCCGAACTTGCGGGATTCGGATTCATAAAGGAGGACGAACCATGCGTTTCAACCGTCCGCGGGTGCGCTATGCCGAGACGCCGCAACCCGCCACCCCGTACCAGGCCGCTGCGCAGGCGTGGGACGAGCGCATCGGCTCGGCCCGCGTGCAGGCGAGAAACTGGCGCTTCATGGCCTTTGGCTGTCTGGCGCTCGCACTGCTGATGGCGGGTAGCCTGGCCTGGCGCTCGGCCCAGTCCATCGTCACACCCTACGTGGTGGAGGTGGACAGGTCTGGCCAGGTGCGCGCAGTCGGCGAGGCCGCCACACCCTACCGGCCGGCCGATGCGCAGGTCGCCTATCACCTGGCGCGCTTCGTTACGCTGGTGCGCTCGCTGTCCATCGACCCGATCGTGGTACGGCAGAACTGGCTCGACGCATACGACTACACCACTGATCGCGGCGCGGCCCTACTCAACGACTACGCGCGCACCAACGATCCGTTCGCCCGTGTAGGTAAGGAATCGGTGACGGTGCAGGTCACCAGCGTCATACGTGCCAGCGACGCCTCTTTCAACGTGCGCTGGACGGAGCAGCGCTTCGTCAACGGTGCGCCTGCCGGCACCGAGCGCTGGAGCGCGGTGATCTCCACCGTATTGCAGACCCCGCGTACCGAACAGCGCCTGCGCAAGAACCCCTTGGGCATCTATGTCAACGGGCTGTCGTGGAGTCGCGAACTCGATGCGTCCGAAGGAGCTAAGCCATGAACCTGTGTTTTCGTATATCCGCGCTCCACCTGGTCTTGCTGGCCTTGGTCGGCTGTACCAGCCAGGGCAAGCCACCACCGCGCATCTCGCTCGACGAGCCGGTGCAGGCGCAGCCGCTGCCCGAGCCACCTAAGCCGGTGGAAGTGGTGGAGGTGCCCAAGGTGCTGCCGATGCCGGCACAGATGAAGCCGCTGCCAGACGAAGCCGGTCCTGCGCCGGAGCCGGCTGACGAGAAAGTGAGAGTGTCGCGCGCGAACCAGGAAGCGAGGGTGGTGCCCACGCGCGAGGGCTACGTCAATGCGATCCAAGTCTGGCCCTACAGCGACGGAGCGCTTTATCAGGTCTATGCCGCGCCGGGGCGCGTGACCGTGATCGCGCTGCAGGCCGGTGAGGAGCTGGTGACTGTGGCCGCTGGCGACACGGTGCGCTGGGTCGTCGGCGACACCTCTAGCGGTTCCGGCGACGCGCTGCGTGTCAACGTGCTGGTCAAACCCATCCGCTCGGGCCTCAAGACCAATCTGGTCATCACCACCAGTCGGCGCACTTATCTCATTGAGCTGACCTCGACTGAGAAAGCCTGGATGGCCTCGGTGTCCTGGGATTATCCGAAGGACCGCATGTTGGCCTTGCAGCGCCAAGCACAGGCCGCGCAGGCGAGCGCGCCGGTCGATAGCGGTCTCTCGCTGGAGAATCTCCGCTTCCGCTACGCGATCAGTGGCAGCAACTCGTCGTGGCAGCCGTTGCGCGCCTTCGATGACGGCGAGAAGGTCTTCATCCAGTTTCCCGCCGGCATCGCCCAGGGCGAGCTTCCGCCGATGTTCGTGATCGGTGCGCAAGGCGATGGGCAGTTGGTCAACTACCGTTTCCGCTCGCCGTACTACATCGTAGATCGGCTGTTTGGCGCGGCTGAACTGCGCCTGGGCGGCGACAAGGGCGACGTGGTGCGCATCGAGCGCACGGATGGTGTGGCGCGGGGGAACTAAGCATGAGTCAGGACGATACCCCCGACCTTGTCGCGCCGCAGGCCGGCAAAGTCCCGCCTGAAACGGTGGCTTTGCGCGCCCAGCCACGCCCGGTCACGCGATTGAATCGGCGCACCCTGGCAGCGCTTGCCGGCGGGCTCTCCGTCGCGGTGCTTGGGGCCACCATCTGGTCCTTGCAGCCGCCGAAGCCTCGGGGAGGGAGCGATTCGGCGGAGCTATATAATGTCGACCGCGTTTCTCGCTCCGAAGGGCTCGACCGGCTGCCCTCTGACTATTCCAAGTTGCCGCCACCGTTGCCACCACCACCCGAGCTGGGGCCGCCGCTGCCGGGCGATCTTGGCCCGGCCATCGTGCAGTCGCAGCGACCGTCGGCACCCAGCTACACGCCGCCTGGCCATGATCCAGCCGAGGCCCAGCGGCTGGCACGCCTTAAGGAGGCAGAAGAGGCTGCGGCCTCATCGGTGTTCTTCCGCACGGGCAGCCCGCGCCCAACTGTGGCTGCGCCTGCACAACCTGCCTCGGATTCAGCAACACTGGCGGGCTTCGATCCGCTGGCCTCCGGTCCGGCATCCACGGCCGCACAGCCCGCCGACCCGACCGCCGTGCAGAACCGGCAGGAGCAAAAGGAGGCGTTCCTGCACACCGGTGTCGCGGAAACTCACAATTCTGGGAACCTGCAGCTGCCTGCGTCGCCGTACCAGGTTATGGCTGGCACAGTGATTGCCGGCGCGCTGGTAACAGGCATCAAGTCGGATCTTCCGGGTGATGTGATCGGCACGGTGACGGAACCGGTCTACGACACTGCGACCGGCAAGTACCTTTTGATTCCGCAGAGCTCGCGCATCCTCGGCCGCTACAACAGCCAGGTCAGCTACGGGCAGAGCCGTGTGCAGGTGGTCTGGAACCGCATCATCCTGCCGGACACGTCCTCACTGACGCTGGACAACCTTGTGGGTACTGATCCGGCCGGTTATTCCGGCCTGGAAGATGGTGTGGACTGGCATTGGGATCGCGTCTTCGCTGGCGCGGCGCTGACGACGTTGCTGGGTATCGGCGCCGAGCTGGCCGCGCCGGAGAACCGCCAAGATGGCGATCGAATCATTATCGCCGGCCGTGACGGCCTGCAGGACAGCGTGAACCAGGTCGGGCAGGAGATGACCCGGCGCAACATGAACATCCAACCCACGCTGACTGAACGTCCGGGCTTGCCGGTACGCATCATCGTCAATCGGGATCTGGTGCTGCGGCCCTACCAGCCACTTTTTTTTAGTAGGGGGATTTCACGATGAGCATGACCAAGGCACTGCGGCTAGGACCGTTGCCGAAGACGGAAAGCGTCAAACTAACCTTTGCCTGCTCGGCGGCGCTCAAGGCTGAACTTGATCGTTACGCCGAACTGCACACGCAGGCGTATGGCGAAGCGGTTGATTCAATCACGCTGATTCCGCATATGCTGGAAGCATTCATACTGGGAGACCGGCACTACAGGAAAAGAAGACAGGAGCAGATGTGCAAGAAATAACTTCTTATTGGCGGTAGGGAAGAGGGGCGCTGTGAGGGGCTATTTTGTTATGGTATGACCTCGAATGAGGCAAGATGGGCGCCATAACGCTTTCTTCTGGGGGAGAGCGCATGACGAACATATTAGACGCTAGGGATGGGCAATGTGGCGATTACCATTGTTGATGTCGAAGATGTGCTGCGGCAGCGACCGCAGCCACTCACGCTTTGTGGTTTGCAGGTACTAAACCCAGCCCGCGAACCCTATCGCGCAGTTTTACTGCAGCCGACTGGCGTCATTGAAGCCAATGAAACGAGGGTGGGGCATGCGGATGCGGCGCTTGGTCATGCGCTCTGCAGTGGCTTCATCTCGACTGCAACCCAAGTCCATGCGGATTTGGCTGTTGCTCCCGAATACTGCGTTCCGTGGAGCGTTGTTGATGAGATTATCGCTGGGGGATACAGGCCTCCGGTTGGTGCTTTGTGGGCACTCGGCTGTGAAAGCATACCGCCGGCAGAGATGCAGGCGCTCGCTGAGCGTTGCAACGCCACCGGTCAATGTGTATTCCATCACGAGCCGATTGACCAGAGGCAAATAGCGCAGAAGCGTTATGTCGATCCTCTGCTATACGTGTTCTGGACTCAGGATGCGAATGGCCAAGCTGTTCTCTTCTTGCTAGTGCAGCTCAAGACCGTCGCATGCAGGGACTATCGCGATGTCGAGCAGACCTCGTTATGTGTTGGTGAAGCTGTCTATGCGTTCAACCGCGGCGCGGGCAAGATGACCTTATTGTCGATCATCTGCTCCGATGCCTTCGACTTCTCCGACCACGTAGACCAGGTTCACCTTAACTGTTTGCTGATTCACATCCAGCTCAATCCAAAGCCTGCTCATGCGGACTACGCTGCCTATCGCGCACGGTTATGTACTGTCGGCACCAACAATCACGTCGAGCTACTTTGCTTGAACTGGGCCCAAAACATCATGGAGGCGAAAGGCGGCGGGAGGTTTGCCGAATGGAAGAACGTCGCCGGATCAGCTTGGTACGCGCCGCCGGCAAAATTCGGTGCCGACGATGGTCTGATCGACGAGTTGCACCGAGGAGGGCTCTACTACAGTGTGCTGTCACAACGATGGCATTCTTTCTTCCTGAACTACGAAGGTCAGATTCTTCAACTGCAGAAACAAAAGCTGTTTTTTTCAGGCGAACAGGCGCTCGTGCCAAAAAACTTTGTCTCGGTCGAAGAGCGCTGGACGTGGAGTTCAGTGACAAATGCGTGGGAGCCAGGCGCTATTGCCCACGATGGCTTTGCCGTCGCGCTGCTCAGTTATCAGGCTATCGCGGGTTCGCTGCAGCAGGCATCCCAAGCCAGCCCGCTCGCGGTCGAACGAGCCATTGAAATTCTTGTTGGCCCCCGGGGGAATCCGACGACCTGGTACGCGGTCAACGAACTCGACGCTTTTCAACTGGACCGGGACGAGGAATCGATCCGAAGGGTGACGGTTCATCAGGAGCTTGAACTGACGAGGCCCGGCGTCGCTTACCGCAGAAAAAGACTTCAGCGCGCGCATGACGCGATCAGGTTGACCCAGAGCGATGTGCCATGGCCAGCGCCGGTGCGGGACCTAGCTGATGGCTACCGCTTCGCGTGGCGCCGGGACGCGCCACACCACAACGTGGAGCCGGCTGTCGGTGGGCGCGGGTCCGCTGCGCTCGTTTATCTCGTGGATCAAGCAGATGACGCGGAAATCGACAGAGTGCACCAGAAGCTCAAGCAGGCGATCGTCGGCCATGCTCTGAGCGTTGCCGTCCGAGATGGCAAGGACGGGGAAGAACTTGCGGATGTGATTGTACGTGCGCAGGATCGGCTGTGCGTTGTCTTTCGCAGGGGCAACAGTTATGGCGCTCGCGGGCCGCAAGGCACGAATTTCATCGACATTCCCGCCGGCGCATCGCCGGTGGACTTCGCGGAAGACAGGTCATGATCAACGCCCAGCATGTGGAAGAAATACTCAGAGGCCGATACCCCGACCTCGAAGGTGTGAGCCCTGGAGTGTTTCGTGGCGTGGATCGGTTCGGTGTGCGCGAATATGCGATCCGCTATTTCGATCTGAATGACCAGTTGGCTACAACGGCTGCCTCGCTCAAGCGCTACCAAGAAGACGTCCTCTCGCAGATGTACTTCTCCACACAGGTCGCCACGGATCTACGGTGGAGCCACTATCTCTATTTCATCACGAGCGAGGAAGAGGCGAGTCGAGGCGAGTACGGCCGCTTCAAGGCCGCCATTGAGGCGGATCGTGAATACGCTCGAAAACAGGTCATCCGGGAAGAGGACGTGCCAGCGCTTATCGCCAAAGGGAGCGTCGCAGCATCCACCGGCACCATGCCTGTCGATCTGGCGACCATATGGTCGCAAACGCTTGAGCAACATGGCCTGGGGTTCATACTGGATGACGATATCTCCGTACCCGACGCGGTGCGACGGATTGTTGCGGGGACGAAAGACAAGGCCAAGCGGCCGGTATCTCCGATGGCACTGCTGCCCGCCGAAAAGGCAGCGGCGGGACACTTCCTCAAGCATCTAACGATCAAGGGATTTCGGCCGCATCCCGAGCAAAAAGACCATCCTCTGGGGCGTGTTAACCTCATCGTCGGCAGTAACGGAGTAGGCAAGACCTCGCTGCTCGAAGCTATCGAGTTCGGGTACTGCGGACGCAACCGGCGCTCCTCCATCTTGCTGGACCGGACTTCCGTGACTCTAGAGCTTGCGGGCATTGCGGAAAAGCTTTCCGCCACCACGGATTCGGCGCGTCTCCGAGCGCGTCACTCGAACTGGTACGCCAAGACCGAACTCAAGAAGGTCAGCATCCAAGACAGCTTCGGGAAATTCAACTTTCTTGATACCGATGCCGCTGTCAATCTCAGTGTGTCGGCAAGTTCGGATCAAATCGGCGCCGACGTCACCCGCCTAGTGCTTGGAGCCGCTGCTGAAAACCTGGCCGATCGGCTTCGTCGCGTGATTGATCAAGTACGTGACGAGCTGAAGGGGTTGCGCCGTGACAATTCGATCAATAAGCAGTTGAAACTGGCCGCTACGGGCCGAGTGGATGCCATCAAGAGCGCACCGAAGCTCTCGGACAGCCTGTTCCTAGAGTTGCTTGCCGCGTTGAAGCAGTTGGGGTGGTTGCAGCTTTCAGAAGAAAAAGCCAGCATCGCTTCCTTACGCGAGATCCTGCAGGAAGCGGCCTCGGCGATCGAAATCGTTCGTCATTTCTCGCCCGACGTTCTGCACAGAGATCCCCAAAGCGCGTTGCAGCTTTTGGCGAACCTCAACGAGGAAGCAGGCAAGGCCACTGCATTGGATGAGCGAGCTAAGTCCGCCAAAATGGAGTATTCCAAAGCGCAGCGCGACATGCAGGTGGCAGCCGACCAGATAGCTATGGGCGATGCGTTGCTGCCGTATGCGCGTACTGACTATGCCCGACTGTCCAAGCAAGCGCGTGAGCGACAAGATAGTTTCCGTGCGCGCGCATCAAGGCTTGCGCTCGTCGCAAACAATGTGAGTGCTACGGCCGTCGAGCACTTGCTGGACCAAAGTGTCGAAGCGGCTGTTTCTTCTGTAGAGGCGCGAGCCAGGGAACTTGAACGTCAGCTCACCACAAGCCGTTCGTCTCTTCAAGCATTGGAGAAAACGCAGAGCAACCTGACAGTGCTCAAGCAACGTCTGCGTGCTACTGCCCAGGATATCCTGCAGCGTGTACCTAATCCCGACCACTGCCCCGTTTGCCACACCGAGTTCGAAAGTGGTCAGTTACTCGTCCGGATGATGGCGGATGTCGGCACCAATGCTTCCGAGCAGGCAGCTCTTTTTCAGACCGAGATCGTGGGAGCGGAAGAGGCATTGACCGATGTTAGGTCGGCGCAATCGGTACTGGAACCCATGCGAGCGTTTTTAGGTGACAGTACCCGATCAACGACGGTGCGCGAGGGGCTTGCACAGATCGACCAGGACAGAGCGCTGCTCGAGCTCGATCGCACAAGCCTTGAGGCAGCACAAAGTCAGATCCGACAACTGCAGGCCGATGGGCTCTCTTCCGAAGCTCTTGCTGATCGGTTGCTGGCAGCCGAGCTAGCGGAGCTACCATCGCTCGATGAATTGCAGGTTATGCAGATAAACCAAAAAAAGACCCTCTCTAAATCCCAAGAAGCATCCAAGAATGCCTTGAAGGAGTCCAGTGAGGTTCAACGTGAATGCGAGGCTTTGTCCCTACGTTTGTCGATCAATCTTCCAGACAGTGCTGAGAACCTCGCGAAACTCTTACAGAAGCAGGTTTCCAACATAGAAGCCGCAATCGGCGCTCGCCAGACTATTACTTCGATTCTGACAATTGGCCCAGATACAACCGCTGACGAAATCATCATCAACCTCTCTGCTGCGCAGCAGCTCGTTGCGAGAGTCGCCACAGCCGTCGCGCAGGAAGGTGCCAATGATGCGGCGCTCGACAAGGAAACCAAGGCGGTTGCAGACCTCACCACTAAAATCGAGGGATGCGATACGAAGGTCGGGCGTCTGGTTGATGCTGAGCGCGTCTTGGATAATCTAACGCAGCAAAGTTCGGGCGGAGAGCTGACCAACAAGATTCTCGCCGAGAATGCGCAAGAGATTGCGCGCACGTTCGCCAGCATTCATATGCCCAATGAGTTCGAACTGAGGGCTGAGCATGGAGCCTTGGCCATTGTCCGGCGTCAAACGGGTGCCAAGGTTGAACTCAATCAGATGAGTACCGGGCAGCGTGCAGCGTTCGCTCTTTCGCTTTTCTTGGCCATGAACGGCCGTCTCCGTTCAGGCCCGCCGGTGCTGCTCTTTGACGATCCTGTGGCGCACGTTGACGATATCAATGTCTTGTCTTTCTTGGATCATCTGCGTCATTTGGCAATCAATGGGTCTCGACAGATATTTTTTGCGACCGCGGACACCAAGCTAGCGGGCCTGTTTCGCCACAAATTCAGATTCCTTGGTGACGATTTCAAGGAGTTGTCACTTTCTCGGACATGAAATAAAAAGAATTTGACTCTAGAGCGTAGTGATAGTCGGTCCACGACCTCTAACGAGGGCGCATATGGATGTTCCGTGCTTCTTGAAGAGCAGTATTCCCGAAGACAAAATGAAGCTGTATGGACGGGTCGAATGCGCAGCGGCTTCGAGCATCGCGTTAGGAATTCTGCGTGCTTCAGGTGAGGGAAGGATCATATGGCTGGGGCCGAAGCGCAGGCGGGCTTTTATTATCAGAATTTGGTTGGTGCGTTGCGCCTTCTGGATCTTCTCGAGGTGGGCTCCTCTGCGGTTCAAGTAACGCTTGAGAACCCAGATCGTGCTAAGCACATCGACGACATCATAGTCGATACCATTTCGGGAACCACCTTCATTCAGGTCAAGTGGGCAGAAGACCCTGACGCGTCGTTCACCTTGGCCAGCCTTCTTGCGGAAGAGGACGGAGTATCGCTTTGGGCGAAGTTGGCGCGCGGATACCGCCAAATCCACTCCGAAAACGGCACCAAGATTGTCGAGCTTCTTTCTACGCGACGGGCAGGTGTCAACAAGCAAACTGCATCAGGTTTCCCGCATAGTCTTCAGCAGTTTATTAACGAGTACCACGAACCGTTCATACGTTTAAGCACTCATGACTTGAGCGCAGTTGCGTCGTATCCCGACTATAAAGAGACCTTGGCGACGTTACGTAAGGGGGCGGGATTTGATGAGGCGTGTGAGTTCGCCGATTTTCTCAAAGCGTTGCGCTTTACGCTGGCTCATGACGATCGTGACGTGCTCGTCACACGCGTGAAAGCTCGACTCAAACAGCTAGGAATTGAGCAGCAGCAGTTCGGAACGTTGCTTAATGAATGCGTGAAGTGGTCTATTTCCGGTGGTCCGGTCATCGCGAAAGACGTCCTAAAAATACTGGGACTCGAGGATCGCTTTGCGGAGCGCCTAAGCCACCGCTTTCCGGTCGATGAGAAGCTGTGGATCGAAACACCGGAGCTCTTCGCTGCGCTGGACAATGCACTTCAGAAGTTGCCCGGTGGCTTTGTAGTCGTTATCGGCGAACCAGGGGCGGGTAAGTCAACCGCGCTAACGCAATATTTGCATGCAAGCAGGAACATCACGTTCGGCTATTACTGTTTCATTCCCGATGAGCAAACACTGGGCAACGAGAGGCTTCAAGAGGAAGCGTTTGTCAGATCAATATGTGCTCGCTTGAGAGATGCATTCCCTGATTTCAAGTTTCCTACGACCTACGCGCGCCCATCGGTCGACTTGCTGAACGCTTGGCTTCATGCGCTATCGGAGAGCAAGGAGCGCCTTGTCTTCCTTGTCGATGGGATCGATCACGTGGATCGACAATCGCGCCGGTCTTTGCTCTCCCAGCCACTCACCAGGGTTTTGGACGGCCATGTACCGGACAACGTCCTGATTGTGCTAACCACACGCTATGAAGAGGCGATTCCGCCGACGATTGCTTCGCACCTGCAGTGTGACCCTGCTCGTATTATCAGGGTCGAGCGATTCGACGAAGCTCAGGTAGATAAATTCATGCGCCTGCGGGGTGTCAGCCTGACGGATGCCCTTTTTCAGAAAGTTTTTCGAGTTTCGGCGGGGGTACCGATCTACCTCGAATACCTTTCGGGGATGCTTCTCCCCATGAACAATCGGGAGAGGGAAAGCTATCTGGCGAATGCGCCGACATTGCGTGACGGGAAGATCGACGTGTTCCACCAGCGCTTGTGGGATGAGTGGGCGTCAAATGTCAACGCAACGTATGTGCTCGCAATCCTCGCTGTTCGAGAGGAGTACACCTCGCCCGAGGTGCTGCAGACTTTACTTCAGTCCGTGGGACAACCACAGTCCCTTGGTGAAATTGCAGGAATTCTGAAGTCGTTGCGATACGTTTTGAGGGTATCTGAGGCGAAGGGGTACGCGATCCATCATGCCAGTCTGGCCGAATTCGTTAGTGAACGAACCAGCCTGCATCGACGAGAAATATCCCAGGCGATTCTCGCTTGGTACGAAAGTAATCCGGAAACGGACGAGGCTTGGCGCAACCGTTTACGCCTGCTCGTCGAACTTGGTCATTTCACTAAGGTATTGGGTGCATGCGGTGATGAATGGGTGACCCGTGCATGGGCGTGCTATCGCCCCCTGGCCGAAATACAAGAGAACTTGAAGATCGCGTGGCAGGCGAGTGTCGAGTCAAATGATCTGCTCTCGTTTTCCCGAATCGGCTTTCTGATTCAGCAAGCCGGGCTCATTGAGGAGAATATCGATTTCGAGGCTGTTAACGTTCCGATTGTTTTGCTGGACCTCGGGCTCTCCGATGTCGCCCTCAACATGGTGTGGGACGGTGAGCGACTGTTAGTTTCGAGAGAGAAGTTCGCTGCCTTCGCCGAACACCACGTAGCACGGTTCGGTCGATCGTTACCGGTTGCCATGATGCGGGAGGCACTTGCTGATCGGTCTAGCGGTAAGTACGACGCCCTGGCGTCTATTTTTCGGGTGCGTAGTGAGGTGGTAGAGCCGGAAGTATTGTTAGATGAGATTAAGGAACTGAGGTGGCAGTCTAAATCTGAGCGTGGACTCTCGATTCACAACTCAAACGACGTTGAGAACGATCGGTTGAACAGTTCGCTTCTGCTTGAGATCTTCAAGCACTTGGCCTGCCGGGGGGCACTCGATCAAATCTATCGAATGATCGACACCCCAGCACTACCGGTAACTCTACACGCCGCTGCGAACGCGGCACTCTCGGTTGCACTTGCACGCGCCGATGCCGCTATGGAGGCGGCTCAGGTCATCTGCACGCATGGGCTGTCTGATCTTCCACAAGACTACCTGGGCTGGGTTCAGGTCGAGTTGATGTTTCTGCGAGTGCCGTTTAACCCGGTAGAGACAGTCGAACTGCCCAAAATTCCGTCACTCCTGCAAAAGAACCATCGTTTCAATAGCGAGCTGGAAGATGCTTTCAATCATTTTCGGGTGTTCATGCTCAATCGGCCAGACGCTCTAAAGGTCTTGCGCTCGGCTGCCATTGCATTGCAGGGCACTGTGGCCGACTTGGTTTCCGCATTGATCTCACTGGCCGATTTCTGGGTGAGCCAGAGCAGGCTTGATAGGAAATCAGAAGACTCTCTGAGTTTGCAGCGGATTTGTAGTCAGCTAGCAGCACCGCTCAAATACGAGAGTGGTCACGGCGGCCTCGACCATGATCGATATGTTTACCTAGCATCGGTGCACCTGCTGTTTCAGCATGTCTGGGATTGCGCAAAGGAGCTACTGTCACCCGATGCGCACATTGCGCTGGCGCGCTTTTGGCTACGTAGCGATCGAAGTCGCAGGTTCCCAGCTGCGACCCGCGGACTCGCGATATCGTTGTCGATGATTCACTCCAGCGAAGCGGTCGCCATACGCCGTGAGTTGCTCATGCATGTCGAGGCCTCGGCCCGACTGGAGGAGGAAACTGCGACGCTTTCTACGGAGCTCTTGGGCGTTGCACGCGCCTGGGGCGTGTGCGGGTTCAGCGCGGAAGGAATCAAACTCTGGAACGAAGTTGCGTTGGTGGCATGCGGCGTCTACTCACGCAAGGACTACCAGTTCAGCGAAATATTGTTCCCTCTTAAACTCGCACATCGAACGGATCCTGCAGGGAGTCTCCAGCGCATTAGAGAGCAACTCGAGCTCAGTCATCAGTTGGAGGGTACTGGTGCTGGCAAGCAGGTGGCGATTGCCCTTGAGGGGCTTTTGGAATTAGTCGCTCGTTGGTATCCAACAAAGGTCTTCCATGGACTGGTCGCTGAGGACCCTTACATTGCTCGTGAGCGGGCTTTGCGATGCGTGCTTAGAGCCTTAGTTGAAGACCAACAGACCGAAAAGCGACTTCTGTTGGCAGTTCTGAAGACATTGAGTCGGTGGGAGGACTACCGGCATTTCAATGACGAAACCGAGCCCGCTATGAGGGAATTCTTCGTCGCCCTGCTGAAGCAAGGAGACGTGGACGTCTGTATAGAAACATACCGTTTTGCGCGACAGGTTTTCCTTGTCGAAAAGGAGATGCCTCACCTTGTGGGGCAATGGGCGAGCCTGTGGGTGACCCCTTCGACACCGGAAGTCATCACGAACGACAAAAATGAGTTTTTTAAGCCGGCCGACACAGCTGAAGTCGTGGCAAAAGAACATGAGGGAGCCTTGGATTCCAAGTTCTCTGGTCAGGCTTCGCCCGATCTGCACGAACTAAACTCAATGCTGGATACGCTGGCAGCTAGCGAGAGGCGCGAGAGGAACTCAAGAGAATTGCTTAATGGCCGGAGTGACTTGCTGAAAGCGCTTCTGGTGACCGTCTCTATGGAGTTCGTTCCTACGCAAAATCAGACTGCGGTCGATGAGTTTTTGGATGAGTTCGACCAGCGTGTGTTGGAGGTCTTGGACGACAATGCTGAAGGCCAGGAGAGTCGGATTGAGGATCAGCTCCAAGCAACTGTCGCCGAATTCGCAATAGTTGTTGGTCGAAGTCATTCTGATCGACATCTCAAAGATGCATTCGATGTTGATGTGTGGTTAGAGCAACTGCAGCGATTTGGTGGACTCGGTTTCGACGTCGAGAGAGAGCTGAAGCAGTTGCTGCCGGGATGGATTCGCAACGCGGCCTACAAGGATCTGAACTCATGGCTGGAGTTCGGCCGATCGCGGCTTTCGTCGGAGGTTTTAGCTAGGCTACTTGTCGAATTGGCCAAACGAATGAAGGTTTCTCGGCCGACGGAAGCCTTTTCACTGCTTGAGGAGGCTCGCGTCTGCATCGCGGATTTTTTCTTCGAATACACCGAGCTCAGCTACGAGATCGCTCATCTGGCCATTGCTCTAGAACCTCTCGCTGGTCGCAAGATGGTTCTAAATGGATTCATTCACCATCTCAGCCGCTATCCGACGACGTTGATCTTCAAGCTCCCGCGCTTGATCAGACTGATGGGCGAAGAAGGGCTCGATGGTGTCGAACTTTACAGAGCCTGGGCGATGCACAACCGGCGGTTGACTGCGGGCTTGGTATCCAAAGAGACGGATATCCGTTGGCTAGATGCGCCCGAGGGCGATCTGGATGGCGAAGTACTCCGGTATCTCCTCTCATTGTTTCAATATCCGGAAGTAGACATCAGGCTGCTGAGTGTGGAGGCGGTTGTTTGGCTCCTAGTGGCACGGCCGAACCTGATCCCGAGGATCCGAGCGCAATGGCTTGAGTTCTCAGATGCAGGCACGCGTGAACACCTAGTGTCGGTGCTCCACTCACTCAATGCTATTCGTCCAGATCTGACAGATGAATGGGCACACTGGTTGGTACAGGTCACTGAGTCGGAGGCGCATCTCAACATCAGGCTCGCTGTAGCTTCTGCCGTATGCGATTGCGGAGCGGCGGATTCGATCTGCGAGAAGGCGCAATGTGCCTTAACGGTGCCTCATGTTCTGCGGCCTCTTACACCGGCGCTGTTGGGGGTACAGCAGGATGGTGTGAGACTTCCCCCTTATCCGCAATGGTTGGTAGAGCTCTTTAGTGAGGGAGCGAGGGACGAGCAGATCTACGAGGAGGAGATTTCGCGCATATTGCACGAGCGCTATCCCGATGTGTCAATGGGGCTAGAGAACGACCTTGTCATCCACCGCCGACACAACATTAATACTAATTTCGACAGCCTGGAGATCTCTCCGGCATTCACCGAGGCGTGTCGGGATGCCGTCAACCGAGGCATCGTGAATCTCATCGACGCCCATGAGTTCAACTACGCATACGCTATGCGGAACTCGGATGTGCTCAGGTTGCGCGATCCGACTGACAGCTTGGTTCGTACCGTGTCCAGACCGAAGCGGATTGAGTGGCTCTCGTTCGCTGATTCGCAGGAAGATTTTTTAAACTTTCGCGATTCGGATCAGGCCATTGCCAGTGTGCTGGAGTCACAGGATGGTTTTACCAGGCTGTTCGAATACACCGAGCAGCGCGGTACCGGGCGCGATAATGATCGGTCCGCAAGGTGCTGTATTGCTCGAGTCGAGCTCTTTGGTGTGAATCAACAGGGCGAGATGTTGGCTGAGACGGACCTGCTTGCGCTAAGTGGTAGGTTGGACAACAGCTTTCGGAACCTCTACCGGACTGAAATTGTGCGAAGGGCGATTCCGCAGAAGTGGTCGCTTGTCCCTCTCGTTGCCGTATCACGCAGGCAATTTCGAGGCCGTAGGGCAGGAGAAATTGCCGCGCTGTCATCCTTGTGGAATGACGCGATTCCAGCAGCCAGCTTTCAGGATCAGTTTGGTTCGGGCGATTCGAACAACGCTGTTTTGGACCGGATGATCGAGTGGCAAAGCGCCTTCGACCAAGAGCGACGGCTTCATGAGCCGAGGTCGTCAGGGAGTCTACTGGAGGTGAATACCGCCTTGCTGAAGGAGTTTTCGGCGTGCAATTCGCTGGCGATTTTCGCAAAGGTGGAGCTGCGACGAACGACAGATAAGTACAAGCCGGAATTTTTGATGACATGGAGGAAGTTTGCGAAGGTCGTCCGGGTCTTTTGACAAAGCTCTGTGCTGTAGTGAGCCAGAGTCTCGATGTTCCTGGTAAGCGCTGGACTAGGTGGCGGCCGGAAATGAAACCTTGGTTGTTTCTTGGCGAGCAGGAGCGCGCTAAGATGTGATCTGGTTGATAAGGTGCTCGAAAGTGTCGTCGCCGCGCAAATCGCCCTATCTCCCGCGCCAGTAAAAGCTCTGCGCGGTTAACGGTAAAAGCGACGGTAAGGCCACTTATCAATCACCGCCAATCCCTTTAGCCATGCGGGTTTAGGCGACCTATTGATGATCGAGTGGGAGTGATCCTGACAGGCCTTGATGACCTGAGCTGTATGGAAGAAAAGCCCTGTGGATAACTTTCCCAGGGCTTTTTTCATTTTCGCTGGCTTTACGCTTTCTTATCTGCGGGTCTCCTGAGGAAAGCTTCTGTCAGGCGGTTTTCCCGTCACGTTTCGCTACGATTACCGTCTCAGCGGGGGCCGAGAGGCGCTTATCATCGGGCGGTATGGCCTGCGGGTATCGCTGCTATTGAAGAGCGGGCCTAGGTTGTCGATTGACAACCTAGTGGGCCATGCGAATACTGGAGATCACGGATGAGTCGTCCCTCGCACCCGAAGAAAGAGGTCGAAGAAGTGCTTAGGCATGCCGAAGCGCAGGGCTGGCGTGTAGTAGTTGGCGGTAGTCACGCCTGGGGGCGGGCTTATTGTCCTTATAACGATGAGGACTGCCGCTGCGGTGAGTTCTGCATTACGTCGATATGGAGCACGCCAAAGAACCCTGGCAATCACGCGCGAGCATTGCGGCGCGTTGTGGACAATTGCACTGCGCATCGTAATTGGCGCGAAGCTGATGACGGTGCCGAGGACTAGGAAATGGAATACACCTTTACCTTGAAATATCAGCTCGCTGGTGATGACTGTCCCGCGGATGAACTGGTCGAGCGGCTGGGTGAGGCTGGCTGCGACGACGCTCTGGTAGGCATTGGGCAACCGGGGCGGCTGGCGCTTGAGTTCACTCGCGAGGCTGCGGATGCGATCAAGGCCGTGCTTAGCGCCCTGGGCGATGTCCGCCGCGCGGTGCCGTCGGCCAAACTGATCGAGGTTGCTCCTGACTGGGTCGGGCTGACCGACGTAGCCGAAATCGTAGGCGTATCTCGACAGAACATGCGCAAGCTGATGTTGGCTCATCCTGGCAGCTTCCCGACGCCTGTGCACGAAGGGAGTTCGTCTATCTGGCACTTGGCAGACATCCTGACCTGGCTGCAGGCCAAGGGCAGCTATTCACTTCCCAAGCACGTGCTGGATCTGGCGCAGGTGGCTTTGCAGGTCAACGTTGCGAAAGAGGGGCGGCGGTTACCTGGCTTGGCTGTCAGAGAGTTGGAAGCTTTGGTTGGGTGACGGTCTGAACCGCTTGGGGCGCCATTAGGCGCCCTTGTCGCATCTGACGATCATCGCTCGACTGGGCGACGCGACAATCCTTCACTTAATATTTCTCAATTGCAGGTGTATCGTATTCGCCTTTTGCGGGCCCACTGGTCCGCCGCAGATTCAAGAGGTGGTCGCTTCATGTCCTTTACCCGTCGCCAAATACTCGGTGGCCTGGCCGGTCTTGTTGTCGTTGGCGTAGGGGCGGGGGGCGCGTCGCGGTATTGGTTGGGCAAGATGGCCGATGCCGAGGCCGGTCACGACTATGAGTTGATCGCCGCGCCCCTGGACGTGGAGCTGGTGGCCGGGCACAAGACCCAGGCCTGGGCCTTTGGTCCGTCGGCACCGGGTACTGAATTGCGGGTGCGTCAGGGCGAATGGTTGCGGGTGCGCTTCATTAATCACCTGCCGGTTGCGACCACCATTCACTGGCACGGTATCCGTCTGCCGCTGGAGATGGACGGTGTGCCGTATGTCTCGCAATTGCCGGTGCTGCCGGGTGAATACTTCGATTACAAATTCCGCGTGCCGGACGCCGGCAGCTATTGGTATCACCCCCACGTCAACAGCAGCGAAGAGCTCGGTCGCGGGCTTGTTGGACCTTTGATTGTCGAGGAGCGTGAGCCCACCGGCTTCAAATACGAACAAACCCTCAGCCTCAAGAACTGGCATGTGGATGAGCAAGGCGAGTTCGTCGCCTTCAGCATTCCCCGTGAAGCGGCCCGTGGAGGGACGGCCGGGCGTTTGTCGACCATCAACGGCGTGCCGCTGCCGGTGATTGATCTGCCGGCCGGACAGATCACCCGGGTACGCTTGCTGAACCTGGACAATACCCTGACCTACCGCATCAACATTCCTGGCGTCGAGGCGCAGATCTACGCCCTGGACGGTAACCCTGTCGCGCCGCGCCCGTTGGGCAAGGAATACTGGCTCGGTCCGGGCATGCGCATTTGCCTGGCGATCAAGGCGCCGGCGGCCGGGGAGGAGTTGTCATTGCGCAATGGTCCGGTGCGGCTGGGCACTTTGCGCTCCGTGCCCAACAACGAGGCGCCGGCCCAGTGGCCGCCTGCGCTGCCACCTAACCCGGTGGCCGAGCCAGACCTGGCCAATGCCGAGAAACTCAACTTCAATTTCGAGTGGGTCGGTTCGGTGTCGGTCAATGTCGACAACGGCAAACCACCGAGTTTGTGGCAGATCAACGGCAAGGCCTGGGACATCACCGACAAGACCTGCGCCGACCGGCCAATCGCCACGTTGAAAAAAGGCCAGAGCTATATTTTCGAATTGAAGAACATGACTCAGTACCAGCATCCGATCCATTTGCACGGCATGAGCTTCAAGGTGATTGCATCCAACCGGCACAAGGTCATCCCGTATTTCACCGACACCTATCTGCTGGGCAAGAACGAGCGGGCGCAGGTGGCGCTGGTGGCGGATAACCCAGGCGTGTGGATGTTCCATTGCCATGTGATCGACCACATGGAAACCGGCCTGATGGCCGCCATCGAGGTGGCGTGATGCGCCAGATTCGCCCCGCCAAAATCATCGACCGCAGCCGTGACCAGGATTTCATGCGCGAAGCCCTGAGCCTCGCCGCACAAGGCGCGGCTTTGGGTGAAGTGCCGGTGGGCGCGGTGCTGGTGCAGGACGGTGAGATCATCGGCCGCGGCTTCAACTGCCCGATCAGCGGCCACGACCCCAGCGCCCATGCGGAAATGGTCGCCATCCGCGCCGCCGCCCAGGCCGTGAGCAACTATCGCCTGCCCGGCAGCACCCTCTATGTGACGCTGGAGCCGTGCAGCATGTGCGCCGGCCTCATCGTTCACTCGCGCATCGCCCGGGTCGTCTACGGCGCCCTGGAGCCCAAGGCCGGCATTGTGCAGAGCCAGGGGCAATTTTTCAGCCAGGGGTTTCTGAATCACCGGGTGATGTTCGAGGGCGGGGTGTTGGCTGACGAGTGCAGTGCGGTGTTGAGCGAGTTTTTCAAGGCCCGCAGAGCCAAATCCCAAGACTGACGCTGTACCCTGTGGGAGCGGGCTTGCTCGCGAAAGCGGCGTGTCAGTCACATAGATGTTGAATGGTCCGCCGCCATCGCGAGCAAGCTCAGCTCCCACATGGGGTCCCGGGTGTCCACAGATCCTGCGTTCACCACAATCCCTGTGGGAGCTGAGCTTGCTCGCGATAGCGGTGGGTCAGCTTGCATTCATGTTGAATGTGCTGCCGCCTTCGCGAGCAAGCCCGCTCCCACAGAGGGGGGTTATGGTACCTGGGCGATTTATTTCCGCGCCACAATCACCGCCCGCATTGGCGCCGGCAGTCCTTCGATGGTTTTGCTGTGGTCGGCGGGATCGAGAAAGTCGCTAAGCGACTGATACTTCATCCACTCGGTGCTGCGCTGTTCTTCCACGGTGGTCAAGCTCACGTCCACACAGCGCACATCGCTGAACCCGGCGCGGCGCAGCCAGCGTTCCAGGGCTGGGACTGAAGGCAGGAACCAGACGTTACGCATCTGCGCGTAACGATCCTCGGGCACCAGAACCTGATGTTCGTCGCCCTCGATCACCAATGTTTCCAATACCAGCTCTCCGCCCTTGACCAGGCAATCCTTGAGCGCCAGCAAATGCTCGATCGGCGAGCGGCGATGGTAGAACACGCCCATGGAAAACACCGTATCGAAGCCTTCCAGCTCCGGCGGCAGCGCCTCGAATGGGAAAGGCAGGTGCCAGGCGTTGGGCTGCGAGAGGTAGCGCTGCACCGCCTGGAACTGGCAGAAGAACAGCCAGTTGGGGTCGACGCCGATCACCGTGTCGGCACCGGCACCGAGCATCCGCCACATGTAATAACCGTTGCCGCAGCCCACATCGAGGATGCGCTTGCCCACCAGGTCCAGGTGCGGGGCGACCCGCGACCACTTCCAGTCCGAACGCCATTCGGTGTCAACGTGCACGCCAAACAGGTCGAAAGGCCCTTTGCGCCATGGCGACAGGCCCATCAGCGCCGTACGCATTTGTGCTCGGGTTTCGTCGCTGCAATCGGTGTCGAGGGTCAGGCCGTTCAGCAGGTCAATCCGGGTCGGTTGCAGCACCGGCAAGGCATCGAGGGCGCTCTGCCAACGCTCCAGGTCGCCATGACCCTTTTCCATTTTGCTGTCCAGTTGCGTTTGCAACGTCGCGGCCCAATCGGCCAGGGGGGTGCCGGCCAGGTGGCGGGCCAGGGGAGACAGATCAATCATGGCAGGGCAATCAACGAGGCAAAATTAAGACACTGGAACCACGGCACGACTTTCGAGAACCCGGCCGCCAGCAGGCGTTCGCGGTGTTCTTCGAGGCTGTCGGGCTTCATGACGTTTTCGATGATTTCCAGCTCGCTGTAGCCGTTGGCGCGCTTGAACGCCACATGCAGGTCGTTGAGCAGCGCGTGCTCTTGTTCATCGTTAAAGCGCAGCTTCTCCGAGAGGATCAACGCACCGCCGGGCAGCAGGGACTGGCGGATGCGGCTCAACAAGGCGGTACGCTGATCCGGCGCGATGAATTGCAGGGTGAAGTTCAGCGCTACCACCGAGGCCGGCTGGAACGTCAGGGCGAGGATGTCGCCTTCGATCACTTCAACCGGCAGCAACTCCTGGAACATCGAGTCCTGGCCGTTAAGGTACTCGCGGCAGCGCTCGACCATGGCCGCCGAGTTATCCACCGCAATCACCCGGCAACCGTCGGTGCGCACATGGCGGCGCAGGGCCTGGGTCACCGCGCCCAGGGACGAGCCCAGGTCGTAGAGGACGCTGCCCGGCTGGGCAAATTGCGCGGCGAGCACGCCCAGGTTCTCGACGATGGTCGGGTAACCCGGCACCGAACGCTTGATCATGTCCGGAAACACCCGCACCACGTCCTCGTTAAAGGCGAAGTCAGGCACCTGGGCCAGGGGCTGGGCGAATAGACGATCGGGTTCTTTGCTCACGGCAGTTCCAGCGGCATGGGTGGTGAAAAGGCCGGCATTTTAACCAAAAAACCTGTGGGAGCGAGCCTTTGTGAGCGCCGGGCTTGCTCTCTGGTTCAGTGGTTTTTTTGAGTGAAGGCCGACGCCGCAATGCCCCACTGGCCCAGCCAATAACTGATGATGATCAGGTAAGGCGCGGCATGAAAGGGCGCCACGAACCGGTTTATGCCAATGACGCTGTCGGAAAACACAAACGCCAGGGCCCCGGCAGCGGCCAGCCATGCCGAGCGCTCGGGGACTTCAGTGCCCAGTCGCGCCAGCGCACGCCAGAGCATGGCGCTGATGGCCAGGCCATAGACAATCACCGGGACGAGCAAAGGCCCCAGACCGCTCGATATCAGAATCCCCAGCAGCGTTGCGCCAAGCCCCAAGGCCAGGGCCAGCGATAGCAACGCCGGACGGCGACAGTCGCTGAGGTAGGCTTTCAGATAGGCCAGGTGCGCCAGCAGAAACGCGCCAAGGCCGAACACGAACAGATCCCCGGGCCAAGCCAGCAGCACATCGCCCACCAGCGAGAAAATCAGGCCCAGGCTGATCCAGCGTCGATATTCGCTGGGTGGCGCATCGTGCAGCCAGCCGAGCAGGGCCAGCACCGGCATCGGCTTGACCAGCAGGCACAGCAGGGTGGCATGCACAGTGAGCCCGTACACATAGGTGGCCGCGCCCATCAATGCAAGGATCAGCCAACCCATGGTCAATTCACCGAAATGGCGCAGTCGAAGGTTTCCACCGGCGGCACTTCAGGTGCCCAGGGCTGTTGATAAGTCAGGCGCAAGCGACCGGTTCCGGCAGCAAATGCCTGGAAACGCCAGGTTGATACCCCGGCCGCGCCGACGATGCCGGCGTCTTCCGGGTTGCGGTAAACCTCAGGCCCCAAGGCCTTCAGCACGCCGCCAGCCGAATCCTGGACCGCCCAGCGATAACCGGTGCTGGGGTTGCTGGGCAAATTCAGGATCAGGTTCTGGCCGTTAGTGAGCTGCACCGGGCACTGGCTCAGTTTTTCCACGGTCACGTTGTGTTTCGGTTGCGTGGCGCAGGCACTCAGCAGGGCGAGGCTGAAAGGGACGAGCAGGCGGGTGAGGGACATAAGGGCTCCGGCATTCACGACGAACGGCGAGCATAACCGAAGATGCTACTGGGTGTGTCAGCGGGGCATGTGTTGGATCTCATGGCCTTATCGCGAGCAGGCTCGCTCCCACAAGGATTTGGTGTGGATCACACATGTTGTGAACAACACAAAGCCACTGTGGGAGCGAGCCTGCTCGCGATGAGGCCTGCACAAGCGCTATAGGACTATCAGAACAACACCTTGGCCACATCGGCAAACCGCTTGGCGAAGTGCACGGTGACGCCTTCCTTGAGGTAGTCCGGCAGTTCTTCGAAGTTGCCCCGGTTGGCTTCCGGCAGAATCAGCTCATTGATTTTCTGCCGGCGCGCCGCGATCACTTTCTCGCGCACCCCACCAATGGGCAGCACGTGCCCGGTGAGGGTCAGTTCGCCGGTCATGGCCACGCCTTTTTTCGGCGCCTGGTTGCGAGCCAGGGACAGCAAGGCGCTGGCCATGGTCACCCCGGCACTCGGACCGTCCTTGGGGGTGGCGCCTTCCGGTACGTGCAAGTGAACGAAGGCTTCGTCGAAGAACTTCGGATCGCCGCCAAACTGCTTCAAGTGCGAGCTGACGTAGCTGTGGGCGATTTCCGCTGATTCTTTCATCACCTCCCCCAGTTGCCCGGTGAGCTTGAAGCCGCGATTGAGCGTGTGGATACGCGTCGCTTCGATCGGTAGCGTCGCGCCGCCCATGCTGGTCCAGGCCAGGCCGGTAATCACACCGATGCCGGACAGCACTTGCTCGTTGCGGAACACCGGCTTGCCCAGCGATGCCTCAAGGTCCTTGGGCCCAAGCTTGATCACGGCGTTCGGGTCATCGATCAGTTTCATCACCGCCTTGCGCACCAGCTTGCCCAGCTGTTTCTCCAGCTGCCGCACCCCGGCCTCACGGGCATAACCGTCGATCAGGGCCTTGAGGGCGCTGTCGGTGATATTCAGGCTGCCTTTGGACACGCCGGCCTTGGCCAGTTGTTTGGGCCACAAATGGCGCTTGGCGATGGCGACCTTCTCTTCGGTGATATAGCCCGACAGGCGAATCACTTCCATCCGGTCCAGCAGCGGGCCAGGGATCGAGTCCAGGGTGTTGGCGGTGCACACGAAGAGCACTTTCGACAGGTCCAGGCGCAGGTCCAGGTAGTGATCGAGGAATTCGACGTTCTGCTCCGGGTCGAGGGTTTCCAGCAGGGCCGAGGCCGGATCGCCCTGGTAGCTCTGGCCCATCTTGTCGATCTCGTCGAGCATGATCACCGGGTTCATCACTTCGACATCTTTAAGCGCCTGCACCAGCTTGCCCGGCTGAGCACCGATGTAGGTACGCCGATGGCCCTTGATTTCGGCTTCATCGCGCATGCCGCCGACGCTGAAACGGTAGAACGGCCGACCCAGGGTTTCGGCGATGGACTTGCCGACGCTGGTCTTGCCCACCCCCGGCGGCCCCACCAGCAGCACGATGGAACCGCTGATTTCGCCTTTATAGGCACCCACGGCGAGAAACTCGAGGATGCGGTCCTTGATGTCGCCCAGTCCGGCATGGTGCTGGTCGAGCACCTTGCGCGCGTGCTTGAGGTCGAGCTTGTCCTGGCCATACACGCCCCACGGCACCGACGTCGCCCAATCGAGGTAATTGCGGGTGACGGCGTATTCCGGCGAGCCGGTTTCCAGGATCGAGAGCTTGTTCATTTCCTCTTCGATGCGCTTTTGCGCCTGGGCCGGCAAGTCCTTGCCCTCCAGCCGCTGCTCGAATTGTTCGATATCGGCGCTGCGATCGTCCTTGGTCAGCCCCAGCTCTTGCTGGATGACCTTTAACTGCTCCTTGAGGAAGAATTCGCGCTGATGCTCGCCAATCTTGTTGTTGACCTCGGCAGAAATCTCCTTCTGCAGCCGCGCGACTTCAACTTCCTTGCGCAGCATCGGCAGCACTTTTTCCATGCGCTTGAGCATGGGGACGCAATCGAGCACTTCCTGCAACTCACTGCCGGTGGCCGAGGTGAGCGCGGCGGCAAAGTCAGTCAGGGGCGACGGGTCGTTGGGGCTGAAGCGGTTGAGATAGTTCTTCAGCTCTTCGCTGTACAGTGGATTGAGTGGAAGCAGTTCCTTGATCGCATTGATCAACGCCATGCCATAAGCCTTGACCTCGTCGGTCGGCTCGCTTGGCTGATGCGGGTATTCGACTTCCACCAGGTACGGTGGGCGATGGTGCTTGAGCCAGGTGCGGATGCGCACGCGGGTCAGGCCCTGGGCAACGAACTGCAGTTTGCCGCCTTCGCGACTGGCGTGGTGCACCTTGACCAGCGTGCCGTACAGCGGCAGCGCTGAGGTGTCGAAGTGGCGCGGATCTTCCTGGGGCGTGTCCATGAAAAACAGCGCCAGGGAATGGTGTTCGGATTTGGCGACCAATTCCAGGGTTTCAGCCCAGGGTTCCTCATTGACAATGACCGGCAGCACCTGAGCCGGGAAGAACGGGCGATTGTGGATTGGAATGATGTAGACCTTGTCCGGCAGGTTTTGGCCGGGCAGGGCCAGGCCGGTGCCGGAGGAGGTGTGTTCGATATGTTCGGAGTCGGCGTAATCGTTCGTGGCTTCAGTAGAGTGCTGGTCGCTCATGGGGCACCTGCGCAATGGAGTATGGGTCTTAGATGGGGCAGGTGAGGGGTGGTTTCAATGGTGGGCGATTGTTAGCTGTTATTTCATTGCAAGGCATTCAGCCTCGTGACAGGTTCGGTGCGGGCCTGTTGCCGGACCCGCACCGATGGTTCAGGCGACCCTGTTCAAATCGTTATGGCGCGTCTCCTTCAGGCACAGCACCGCGATCACGCTGAGCACTGCGGCCCCCGAGACATAACCACCGACGTAGCTCAAACCGCCCATTGCCACCAGTTTCTGGGCAAAGAACGGGGCGGCCGAAGCGCCGACGATGCCGCCCAGGTTGTAGGCGGCCGAGGCGCCGGTATAGCGCACATGGGTGGGAAACAGCTCCGGTAGCAGGGCGCCCATGGGGGCGAAGGTCACGCCCATCAGAAACAGCTCGATGCACAGGAACAGCGCCACGCCCAAGGTTGTGCCCTGGGTCAGCAAGGGCTCCATGAGGAAACCCGAGGCAATTGCCAGTACGCCCCCGATAAGCAATATCGGTTTGCGCCCGTAGCGGTCGCTGGCCCAGGCCGACAGCGGCGTCGCGGCGGCCATGAACAGCACCGCAAAGCACAGCAGGCCGAGGAAGGTTTCGCGGCTGTAGCCGAGGGTGGACACACCGTAGCTCAGGGAAAACACGGTCGAGATGTAGAACAGCGCATAACACACCACCATCGCCGCGGCACCCAGCAACGTCGGCGCCCAGTACTGGCTGAACAGCTCGACCAGCGGAACTTTCACCCGTTCCTGGCGGGCCATGGCATCGGCGAAGACGGGTGTTTCATGAAGCTTGAGGCGCACATAGAGGCCGACGATCACCAGCACCGCACTGAGCAGGAACGGGATGCGCCAGCCCCAGGAACGGAACTGCTCGTCGTCCAGGGTCATGGCCAGGGTCAGGAACAACCCGTTGGCCGCCAGAAAGCCGATCGAGGGCCCCAGTTGGGGAAACATACCGAACCAAGCGCGTTTGCCCTTGGGCGCGTTCTCGGTGGCGAGCAACGCTGCGCCACCCCATTCACCGCCCAGGCCCAACCCCTGGCCAAAACGCAGCACGCACAACAGGATCGGCGCCCAGGCGCCAATACTGGCGTAACCGGGCAGTACGCCGATCAGCGTGGTACACACACCCATCAGCAGCAGGGACGCCACCAGCGTGGACTTGCGCCCGATCCGGTCGCCGAAGTGGCCGAACAGCGCCGAACCCAGCGGGCGAGCGAGGAATGCGATGCCGAACGTCAGGAAGGACGAGAGCATTTGTGCCGTGCCTGAGGTTTGCGGGAAGAACACCGGCCCGATCACCAGGGCCGCAGCCGTGGCGTAGACGTAGAAGTCATAGAACTCGATGGCCGTGCCGATGAAGCTTGCGGTCGCCACGCGGGTGGCGGAGTTCGTTGGCGGGGCAGACACAGCTTCGTTGCAAGTGGTCGTTGTCATGCGGTTATCCCTGACAGTCAAGTGCTCCGTTGGAGCTAATTATTATGGTCGAACTCCCTCGGCCCGCTGGCGCGCGCTGGATAAGCGGGTTGAGTATAGGAAGGGGGCTAACGATTCAACAAGAGAGCCCGTACACAATAGTGGCGCTTGCGCACAACCTTGTGGCGAGGGCTTAGGACGCCAGCGGCACCGAACTGTTGTGCCACACCAGCACCTGGCTGACGCGGTTATCCACGGTTTCGATGATTTCCAGCCGATAGCGGCCGATCTTCAGGCAGACCGGGCTTTCGGGAATGGTCTCCAGTGCTTCGGTCACCAGGCCGTTGAGGGTCTTGGGGCCTTCGCAAGGCAGGTGCCAGCCCAGGGTCCTGTTCAGTTCGCGGATCGACGCGGCGCCATCGATCATGAGGCGTCCATCAGGCTGGGGATGGACGTGGGGGTTGTCGAGGCTGTGCTCGCTTTCGAACTCCCCGACGATTTCTTCAAGGATGTCTTCCAGGGTGACAATGCCCAGCACTTCGCCATATTCGTCCACCACCATGCCCAGGCGCCGTTGCTGCTTGTGGAAGTTCAGCAATTGCAGCTGCAGTGGCGTGCTTTCGGGAACGAAGTAGGGTTCGTGGCAGGCAGCCAGCAGCGCTTCCTGGGTCAGGCTCGCATCCTTGAGCAGGTGGCGGATCTGGCGGGTGTTGAGCACCGCTTCGACCTGGTTGATGTCGCTGTGAAACACCGGCAGGCGAGTGCGGCGGTTCAGGCGCAACTGTTCAATGATGTCGCCGATGGGGTCGTCGAGGTTAATGCCATCGACCTCACTGCGGGGCACGAGAATATCGTTGACGGTAATGTTGTCCAGGGCATGGATGCCGGAAACCGGATGCGGCCGACCGCTGTTGTGTTCGGGTTCGTGATCGTTGCGCACGGGTGTGGGCATTTCATCGTCGTTTTGCTGTACCACGCTTGCCTGGCGGGCAAACGGACGCAACAGCAATTGACTGATGCCATTCAACAGCCAGGCAAATGGATAAAGAATCTTCAAGGGTACGCCAAGCAAGGCGTTGCCCAGCGCCAATACCGCGTCGGGATGGCGGGTGGCCAGGGTGCGCGGCAGGTAATCGGCAAAGACCAGCAGAGCCGCGCTGGTACCGAGCCAGGCTACCAAGGGGCCGTGTTGCAGCCAGGTAAAAATTGCCAGCAGTGTTCCGATCACCACCGCGAGGGCGCGGCAGAGGGTATTGCACAGAATCAGACTGTCCCGGGGGAAACTCAGCTTCGCCAGCGGTTTGTCACCGGCGCGCGAAGCCTTGCGTTGGGCCAGCAAATGCTGCTGGGCGGCTTCGATGGCCGTGAACAGGGCGGACCAGAGGATCAGCACGACCAGTACAGCGAACAGCGGGCCCACGGGCAACATATCCATCAGAGGCGTCCGTCAGACATGCAGAATGTATTCACGAACCAGCTTGCTGCCGAAGTACGCCAGCATCAGCAGGCAGAAACCGGCCAGGGTCCAGCGAATGGCTTTATGGCCGCGCCAGCCCAGACGATTTCGGCCCCACAGCAGTACGCTGAACACCACCCACGCCAGGCACGCCAGCAGGGTTTTGTGCACCAGGTGCTGGGCGAACAGGTTTTCGACGAACAGCCAGCCAGAGATCAGCGACAGCGACAGCAGCGTCCAGCCGGCCCAGAGGAAGCCGAACAACAGGCTTTCCATGGTCTGCAAGGGCGGGAAGTTGCGGATCAGCCCGGAAGGGTGCTTGTGCTTGAGCTGGTGATCCTGCACCAGCAGCAGCAAGGCCTGGAACACCGCGATGGTGAACAGGCCGTAAGCGAGGATCGAGAGCAGGATGTGGGCCAGGATGCCCGGTTCTTCATCGATGATCTGTACCGTGCCCGACGGCGCGAATTGCGCCAGCAGCACCGTGGCCAGGCCCAGCGGGAAAAGCAGCACCAGCAGGTTTTCCACCGGGATGCGTGAACAGGCCAGCAGCGTCAGGGCGATCACGGCCACGGCAATGAGGCTGGCGGCGTTGAAGAAGTCCAGGCCCAGGCCAATGGGCGTCATCAGGTGGGTATAAAGGCTGGCCGCGTGGCCGAGCACCGCCAGCACGCCAAGCATGACCAGCAGGCGTTTGTTCGCCTTGGCGCCGGTGGCCAGGCGGGAGCCTTGATAGAAGGTCGCAGCGGCGTAAAGACAAGCGGCGGCGAGGGAGGCAAGCAAACTGGGTGACAAGGGGAGCATAAATCCTGTTAGGCAGGCCCGAAAGGCGCTGAGTTTGGCATAGAATCCCCATCGCACGAAAGACCAGCGCAACTGACGGCGAGGTGTGCGCCGGGCGCAGTCTTCGCTATAATCCGCGACCTGCCCACGCCGCAGGCTCGCCGAGCACATTTTTTACGGTCTGGGCCGCCATTATCCCGGTCTTATCTGGGCCTGAAAGGATCGCGCATGTTTGAAAACCTAACCGACCGTCTCTCGCAGACGCTGCGCCATGTCACCGGCAAGGCGAAGCTGACCGAGGACAATATCAAAGACACCCTGCGCGAAGTGCGCATGGCGTTGCTCGAAGCCGACGTCGCCCTGCCGGTGGTCAAGGACTTCGTCAATTCGGTCAAGGAACGCGCCGTCGGCGCCGAGGTGTCGCGCAGCCTGACGCCGGGCCAGGCGTTCGTGAAGATCGTCCAGGCCGAACTCGAAAGCCTGATGGGCGCCGCCAACGAAGACCTGAACCTGAGCGCCGTGCCGCCAGCGGTGGTGCTGATGGCCGGCCTGCAGGGCGCGGGCAAGACCACCACGGCCGGCAAGCTGGCGCGCTTCCTTAAAGAGCGCAAGAAGAAGTCAGTGATGGTGGTGTCCGCGGACATCTATCGCCCGGCGGCGATCAAACAGCTCGAAACCCTGGCCAACGACATCGGCGTGACGTTCTTCCCGTCCGACCTGAGCCAGAAGCCGGTGGACATCGCCCAGGCGGCTATTAAAGAAGCAAAACTGAAATTCATCGACGTGGTCATCGTCGATACCGCCGGTCGCCTGCACATCGACGAAGAGATGATGGGCGAGATCAAGGCGTTGCATGCCGCGATCAACCCGGTGGAAACCCTGTTCGTGGTCGATGCCATGACCGGCCAGGACGCGGCCAACACCGCCAAGGCGTTCGGTGATGCGCTGCCGCTGACCGGCGTGATCCTGACCAAGGTCGACGGTGATGCCCGTGGCGGTGCCGCGCTGTCGGTCCGTGCCATCACTGGCAAGCCGATCAAGTTCATCGGTATGGGCGAGAAGAGCGAAGCGCTCGAGCCGTTCCACCCCGAGCGTATTGCCTCGCGGATCCTCGGCATGGGCGACGTGCTCAGCCTGATCGAGCAGGCCGAGCAGACCCTCGACAAGGACAAGGCCGACAAACTGGCCAAGAAGGGGCAAGGGCTTCGACCTCGAAGACTTCCGCGATCAGCTGCAACAAATGAAGAACATGGGCGGCCTCGGCGGCCTCATGGACAAACTGCCGAGCATCGGTGGCGTGAACCTGGCGCAGATGGGCAATGCCCAGGGCGCGGCTGAAAAGCAGTTCAAGCAGATGGAAGCCATCATCAACTCCATGACCCCGGCCGAGCGCCGCGACCCTGAGCTGATCAGCGGTTCGCGCAAACGCCGCATCGCTATGGGGTCCGGTACCCAGGTGCAGGACATCGGTCGCTTGATCAAGCAGCACAAGCAGATGCAGAAGATGATGAAGAAATTCTCCGCCAAGGGCGGGATGGCCAAGATGATGCGCGGCATGGGCGGTATGTTGCCCGGCGGCGGCATGCCGAAAATGTAAAGAATCTGCGCCGGCTGTCATGCCGGTGTTGCCCCGCACGGATGCGGGGATCTCCAGCAAACCCGTGCTACACGGGAGCTGACCTGCCGTTTTTCATGACGGCTCTATGGCAAATCTTGATCGCATGGCGCCAGGCGCCGGAAAAAGACATTTGCAAAAGTCCGGATATTCCTTAGAATATGCGGCCTTTCGGGCACCTATGCCCGCTGTGCATTTAGATTTGCAGCACCGACTACAGGAACGATGTTCACATGCTAACAATCCGTCTTGCCCTTGGCGGCTCCAAAAAGCGCCCGTTTTACCACCTGACCGTAACCGACAGCCGCAACCCGCGTGACGGTTCCCACAAGGAGCAGGTTGGTTTCTTCAACCCTGTTGCCCGTGGTCAGGAAGTTCGTCTGTCCGTGAACCAAGAGCGCGTAGCCTACTGGCTGAGCGTTGGTGCACAACCTTCTGAGCGTGTTGCTCAGTTGTTGAAGGAATCGGCTAAGGCTGCGGCCTGAGCAATATGAACGCGACGCCAAAAGATGCTGATGATTTGATCGTTGTCGGCAAAATCTATTCTGTTCATGGCGTTCGCGGCGAAGTGAAGGTGTATTCCTTTACTGATCCGATCAAAAACCTGTTGGACTACAAAACCTGGACGCTCAAGCGCGAAGGTAGCGTGAAACAGGTTGAGCTGGTCAGCGGACGTGGGAACGACAAGTTCCTGGTCGCAAAGCTCAAGGATCTCGATGATCGTGAAGAAGCGCGTCTTCTGGCCGGTTTTGAGATCTGCGTGCCACGCAACCTGTTCCCTGAACTGACCGACGGCGAGTACTACTGGTACCAGCTGGTGGGTCTGAAGGTCATCGACCACCTCGGGCAATTGCTCGGGAAAATCGATCACCTGCTCGAGACCGGTTCGAACGATGTCATGGTGGTCAAGCCTTGCGTCGGCAGCCTGGATGATCGCGAACGCCTGTTGCCCTATACCGAGCAATGCGTGTTGGCCGTCGACCTTGCAGCAGGCGAGATGAAGGTGGAATGGGATGCGGATTTCTAAACGTGGCTAATTTGCGCGTTGAAGTCATCACGTTGTTTCCCGAGATGTTTTCCGCCATCAGCGAGTACGGCATAACCAGCCGCGCGGTGAAACAGGAGCTGTTGCAGCTTACCTGTTGGAATCCGCGGGACTACACCACGGATCGGCATCACACTGTGGACGATCGCCCGTTTGGCGGTGGTCCGGGCATGGTGATGAAGATCAAGCCCCTGGAAGACGCTCTGGTTCAGGCCAGAACCGCAGCCGGGGAGGGCGCGAAGGTGATTTACCTGTCGCCCCAAGGCCGTCAGCTGACTCAGTCGGCGGTACGCGAGCTGGCAAATTCGGATGCATTGATCCTGATTGCCGGCCGTTATGAAGGCATTGACGAGCGTTTTATTGAAGCTCATGTCGATGAAGAGTGGTCGATTGGCGACTATGTACTGTCTGGCGGCGAGCTGCCGGCGATGGTCCTGATCGATGCGGTTACACGACTGCTGCCT
>LNAP01000249.1_pt3 | contig 83440 bp, 75 predicted proteins | sample 602601 | NCBI WGS metagenome assembly LNAP01 (sample SAMN02440304, study PRJNA202911) | soil metagenome | biome: Subtropical and temperate rainforests or woodlands; isolation source: soil samples (1 kg each in a 20% v/v slurry with milli Q water) were... ...
CGGAGCCAGTATAGCAACGCTATGGGTTAATAGTATTGCGCTGGGTTTCATGCGTGTTAGGGCGAATCTTACGGCATTTCTGGGCGGTTAGTTAAGCCTCCACTGCGCATATGGCTCAGATATCAGGATTTCTACGCTATCTCCCCTTTTAATGTTGGTTTTTACCAACATTGCCCTGGGGCCGCCGGTCAATTCTCCAGCTGCTATATGTAGCGATCATCGACCGCGGGCAAAAATCAAGGCCCTGGGCCCACTGGGTTGTCGCTAGGGCGTAGCCATAGACGCAAGTGTTAGAATTTCCCATTCGCCCGTCATCGGTCCAGTTTCACGATTTTTAAGCTTTAGACAATCTATGGATTCCTTTGCCAAGGAGACCCTTCCAATTTCGTTGGAAGAGGAAATGCGCCGCAGTTATCTTGATTACGCCATGAGCGTGATCGTGGGGCGAGCCCTCCCGGATGTCCGGGACGGCCTGAAGCCGGTGCACCGGCGCGTGTTGTTTGCCATGCACGAACTTAACAATGACTGGAACCGGGCCTATAAGAAATCGGCGCGTATTGTCGGTGACGTTATCGGTAAGTACCATCCTCATGGTGATTCCGCCGTCTACGACACTATCGTTCGTATGGCACAGGATTTCTCGCTGCGCTACATGCTGGTCGACGGCCAGGGTAACTTCGGTTCCATCGATGGCGATAACGCCGCCGCCATGCGTTACACCGAAATCCGCCTGGCCAAGATCGCGCACGAACTTCTCGCCGATATCGACCAAGAGACCGTCGATTTCGGTCCGAACTACGATGGCAGCGAACAAGAACCGCTGTTGTTGCCTTCGCGCTTGCCTAATCTTTTGGTCAATGGCAGTTCGGGTATTGCCGTAGGCATGGCCACCAATATTCCCCCGCACAATTTGTCCGAGGTAATAGAAGGGTGTCTGTATTGTCTTCGCAACCCGACCTGCACAATAGACGAGCTGATTGAACTGATACCGGCGCCCGACTTTCCCACCGGCGGCATTATCTACGGTATGTCAGGGGTGCGAGAAGGTTACCGGACCGGCCGCGGCCGCGTCATCATGCGCGCCAAGACACACTTCGAAGACATGGAGAAAGGCAATCGGCAGTCCATTGTCATTGACGCTCTTCCTTACCAGGTAAACAAGAAGACTCTGCAGGAACGCATTGCCGAGCTGGTCAACGAAAAGAAAATCGAGGGTATCTCCGATATCCGCGACGAGTCCGACAAAGACGGCATGCGTCTGGTCATCGAACTCAAGCGTGGCGAGGTGCCGGAAGTCATACTGAATAATCTGTACAAGCATACGCAGTTGCAGGACACCTTTGGCATGAATATGGTGTCGCTGGTCGATGGCCAGCCGCGTCTGCTTAACCTGAAACAAATGGTGGAGTACTTCCTGTTCCACCGTCGCGAGGTTGTCACACGGCGCACAATTTTTCAATTGCGCAAGGCACGAGAGCGCGGCCACGTGCTGGAAGGCCTGGCCGTGGCATTGGCCAATATCGACGACTTCATTGCCATCATCAAGGCTGCACCCACGCCACCAGTGGCGCGTCAGGATCTCATGGCGCGCACCTGGGATTCATCGCTGGTGCGCGAAATGCTGTCGCGTGCGGATCAAGGCGACACCCCTGGCGGTCAGGCAGCGTATCGGCCCGATACACTGCCGGCGGGATTCGGCCTGCAGGCCGATGGTCTGTATCGGCTCAGTGATGTGCAGGCCCAGGAAATCCTGAACATGCGTCTGCAACGCTTGACCGGCCTGGAGCAGGACAAGATTGTCGGCGAGTATAAAGACATCATGGCGACCATCGCCGATTTGCTCGACATTCTGGCCCGTCCCGAACGCGTCACTACCATCATCAGCGATGAACTGCTTGCCATCAAGCTCGAATTCTCGACCAACGCGAAGGATTCTCGCCGCTCCGAAATCGAGCACAATGCCACCGAACTCGACACCGAAGACCTGATCACCCCGATGGACATGGTGGTTACCTTGTCGCAGTCGGGATACATCAAGAGCCAGCCTTTGTCCGAATACCGCTCGCAAAAACGCGGCGGCCGGGGCAAACAGGCTACCACCATGAAAGAGAACGACTGGATAGACCAGTTGTTCATCGCCAATACGCACGACTACCTGCTTTGTTTCTCCGACCGCGGCCGGCTCTATTGGCTCAAGGTCTGGGAAGTTCCGCAAGGCTCGCGCGGTTCCCGCGGCCGTCCTATCGTCAACATGTTCCCGCTGCTCGATGGCGAGAAAATCACGGTGGTTCTGGCGGTCAAGGAATTCAGTGATGACCACTATGTTTTCATGGCAACGTCGCGCGGCACCGTCAAGAAGACGCCGCTGTCCGACTTCTCCAATCCCCGCAAGGCAGGCATTATTGCTGTCGCGCTCGACGAGGGCGACTACCTGATTGGCGCCGATCTTACCGATGGCAAGCACGATGTCATGCTCTTTTCAGACTCGGGGAAGGCGGTGCGCTTCGACGAAAACGATGTCCGGCCCATGGGCCGGACCGCACGCGGTGTGCGGGGCATGATGCTGGAAGAAAATCAGTCGGTCATTGCCATGCTCGTGGCGGGCGATGAAACACAAAGCGTGCTCACGGCTACCGAAAACGGGTTCGGCAAACGTACTTCCATAACGGAATACACGCGCCATGGCCGAGGTACCAAAGGCATGATTGCCATCCAGACTTCCGCGCGCAACGGCAAGGTGGTTGGAGCCGTGCTGGTCGAACCGACCGACGAAATCATGCTGATTACCACTGGTGGCGTGCTGGTTCGCACGCGTGTCTCCGAAATTCGCGAAATGGGTCGTGCCACACAAGGTGTCACCCTGATCAACGTTGACGAAAACACTGTGTTGCAAGGTGTGCGCCGCGTTGTTGAAAGCGACGCCGATACCGATGACGAGCTGGCGGATTCCGATGAGGCCCAGTTGGTCGATGGCACACCAGGTCTGGAAGCGGCGGACGCGGACGATATCGCTACCGACGATCTCGGGGATGATGCCGATGAATCGGATCATCCGGACGTCGATGGCAGTGACGATGTCACGAAGGACGACAATTGATGCGCCCATGGAATTTTTCGGCAGGCCCATCGGCACTGCCGCTTGAAGTGCTGCAGCAAGCGGCTGCGGAAATGACCGATTGGCATGGCAGCGGCATGTCGGTAATGGAAATGAGCCATCGGGGCAGGCAGTTCACCCAGATACGCGACGAAGCTGAAGCCGACCTGCGCGAGCTGCTTGCCATACCGACGGACTATGAAGTCCTGTTCATGCAGGGCGGGGCCACCGCGGAAAACGCGATCGTTCCCTTGAACCTGATCGCTCGCGGTAGGGCGGGCAAGGCCGACTATATACTTTCCGGTATATGGTCCAGCAAGTCGCACAAGGAAGCGCAGCGCTATGGGGATATCGCCGTGGCAGCGTCCAGTGGATATGCAACGGAACTGGATGGCGCGACCCAGGCGCCATGGACCTGGTTTCCCAGTGTCGGCTCCTGGAAGGTCCGTCCTGACGCGTCTTATCTGCATTTATGCAGCAACGAGACCATAGGCGGCGTCGAGTTCCCCGATTGGCCCGACCTGGCCGCATTGGGCGCCTGCGATGTTCCCTTGGTGGTCGACGCTTCTTCGCACTTTCTGTCCCGCTCCATCGACTTTTCGAAGGCGGCCATGGTGTATGCGGGTGCTCAGAAGAACGCGGGGCCGGCAGGCGTTACCGTTGTCATTATTCGCAAAGACCTTCTCGGGCATGCCTTGCCGGTGTGTCCTTCGGCCTTTGACTACAGCAATGTCGCCGCCGCGGATTCCATGTTCAATACGCCTCCGACCTATGCTATTTACGTGGCGGGGCTGGTCTTCAAGTGGTTGAAGAAGCAGGGTGGCGTGGCTGCCATTGAGGCCGCCAACATGGCCAAGGCACAAGCGCTTTATTCCTATCTGGATTCCGCAAATTTCTATCTCAGCACCGTCCATGCGCCGGACCGTTCGCGCATGAATGTGCCGTTCTTCCTGCGCGACGAGTCGTTGAACCATGAATTTCTGGCCCAGGCGGATGCCGCCGGGTTGATGCAGCTTAAAGGACACAAAAGCGTCGGAGGCATGCGTGCCTCCATTTACAACGCGGTCCCCATGGAAGGCGTTCAAGCCCTTATTTCATATATGCAGAATTTCGCACAACGACATGGATAACTCTTTACAAGCCCGTTTGTTGCCTTTGCGTCACCAGATCGATGCGTTGGACGAGCAAATCCTGGACCTTCTGAACCAGCGTGCCATGACGGCGCAGGAAGTCGGCAAGGTTAAACAGGACTTCGATCTTGAAGGGCCGGTACTCAAGCCGGAGCGCGAGGCAATGGTCATACGCCGCTTGCAGGCCCTGAACAAGGGGCCGTTCACAGAGCAGGCCATAGACGCGGTCTGGACTCAGATCATTTCCACCTGTCGTGGCCTGGAAAGCGTGCTTACGGTCGCCTACCTGGGTCCGCAAGGGTCGTTTTCCGAGCAGGCGGCACTTGAACACTTCGGTCATGCCGTGACCCGGTTGCGCTGCGATTCTTTCGACGAGGTCTTTCGTGCCGTTGAGGCAGGTCAGGCGGACGTCGGCATGGTACCGGTCGAGAACTCCACCGAGGGTGCCGTCAATCGTACGCTTGATCTGCTTTTGAATTCACCCCTGAAGGTATTGGGCGAGCGTTCCATAAAGATCCATCACAATCTGATGTCGCAGTCGGGATCGCTCGAAGGTGTGACGCGCGTCATGGCGCATCCTCAGGCCTTGGCACAGTGCCAGGCATGGCTGACGCAACACTACCCGAAGCTCGCACGCGATGCGGCTTCCAGCAATGGCGAAGCAGCGCGCATCGCATCCCAGGATCCCACCGTGGCGGCCATCGCCGGCGCCGGTGCTGCGCAGGCGTGGGACTTGCAAATTGTCGCTTCCGGCATACAGGACGATCCGCAGAACCGGACCCGGTTCCTCGCCGTCGGCGCCATCGAGACACTGCCCAGCGGAAACGACAAAACCAGCATTATTCTGGCCGTTCCGAATCGGGCGGGTGCCGTGTACGACATGCTTGCGCCGCTTGCGGCCAACAAGGTGTCCATGACGCGTCTGGAATCCAGGCCGGCGCGAACCGGCCAGTGGGAATATTACTTTTACGTCGATTTGCAAGGCCACCGCAACGAGCCGGCTGTCGCCCAGGCGTTGTCCGACCTTAAGAAACAGGTCGCCTTTTTCAAAGTTCTGGGCTCATATCCCAGTCAGTAATCGAGCTTTGCATGAATAGTGAAATCCTCCATCGCGCAGGTAAGAGGTCGGTCAGCAAGGTTGTTCCGTTCTCATGAATGCTGGAAGGCCAGCGCCAGCCACGCCATTGGTGCCCGTACTGGCTATTGTGGGCGTGGGCCTTATCGGCGGCTCATTCGCGGCGGCACTGCGAAATTGTGGCGCCGTGGGGCGCGTGCTAGGAGTGGGCCGTCAGCCCGCGACGCTGGCGCGGGCCTGCGAGCTGGGCCTGATCGACGAAGCCGTCACGCTTGAAAGTGCTGCAGACCAGGCAGATCTCATTTTTCTGTCCACCCCCGTTGGTGCCACCGAAACGATCTTGTCACGTCTTAATCCTATCCTGCGGCCTGGCACCATTGTTACTGATGCCGGTAGCACCAAGGCCGACGTGGTGGCGGCCGCACGCACCGCCCTGGGTGCGAAAATCGGGCAATTCATACCCGGTCATCCCATAGCAGGTGCGGAAAATACAGGCCCCGAAGCGGCCGTGGCGTCACTTTACCGAGGCCGCACTGTTGTGCTGACGCCGCTGGACGAAAACACAAACGCGGCAAAATCCTACCTCACGAGAGTCTGGGAGTCTTGTGGCGCCCGTGTCATGGCCATGGATCCGCGGGTCCACGACACGGTGCTGGCATCGGTGAGCCACGTGCCGCACTTGCTATCGTCGGTCTTCATGTGGCAGGTTGCCACGGCGCACGACTCAGACATACGGATGGCGTTGGCCGGAAGCGGCTTCCGCGATTTCACGCGGATCGCCGCTGGCTCACCTGAAGTCTGGCGCGATATATTTCTTGCGAATCGCGCGGCGGTACTGGCCGAACTCCAGGAAGTCAAGGCGGCGCTAGGTCGCGCTGAGCAGGCGCTGCAAGATGCCGACGGTGAAGAACTTGAGAATTTTCTGGAACGCGCGGCGCTGGCCCGTCGATTCTGGGGCAGCAGGAGTGGTTTGACATGACGACAAGTCGCAGTCTGGATCTCGCACCGGTAAGCGCGGCTGCTGGCCAAATGCATTTGCCGGGCTCGAAGAGTATTTCCAATCGCGTCCTGCTGCTTGCCGCCATGGCGGCGGGCGCGACCCAATTGGAAGGGCTGCTTGATTCCGATGACACACGCGTCATGCTGTCCGCTTTGCGCCAGCTCGGCGTGGTGGTCAAGGAAACCGGTCCCGCCCAGGTCGAGGTTCAAGGCGGCATTCCTTTTGCCGTGCGTCAGGCGGATCTTTTCCTGGGAAATGCCGGCACGGCATTTCGGCCACTGACGGCGGCGCTGGCGCTGATGGGCGGCGACTACCGTCTGTCGGGGGTCGCGCGCATGCACGAAAGACCCATTGGCGACCTTGTGGAAGCCTTGGTCCACCTGGGCGCCGATATCCGCTATGAAGGCAATGCCGGCTATCCGCCGTTGCGTATCGGCCAGGGCGAAATCCATGGCGGCAAGCCGGTGGTCGTAAAAGGCGCGGTATCCAGCCAATTCCTGACGGCGTTGCTGCTTGCTGCCCCGCTGTATGCAGCCCAGGCATCGGACGACGTGGTTATCGATGTGGAAGGCGAACTGATTTCCAAACCTTATATTCTGATCACGCTGAATCTGATGGCGCAGTTCGGCGTGCAGGTCGAGCGGCAGGATTGGACCCGCTTCACCATTCCGGCAGGTTCGCGCTATAGAACGCCCGGCTGTATGCAAATCGAAGGAGATGCCTCCACTGCCTCGTATTTCATGGCGTTGGGCGCCATAGGCGGCGGGCCCATCCATATCCACGGCGCAGGTTCGCAAAGCATACAGGGCGACATGGCATTTGCCGATGTTGTCGAAGCGATGGGCGCGACGGTTATCCGCTATGCGCAGTCGATCGAAGTGCGGGGAGTTCTCGTCGCGCGTGGCGATAAACTCAAAAGTTTCGACCGCGATTTCAACCTTATCCCGGACGCCGCCATGACTGCAGCGATGCTGGCCCTGTATGCCGACGGCCCCTGCACATTGCGCAATATCGGCAGCTGGCGCGTCAAGGAGACCGACCGGATACACGCCATGCATACGGAGCTGGAAAAACTGGGCGCCTCGGTGGAGTCCGGACCCGACTGGATACGGGTTCATCCCATGCAGCCATCGCGCTGGAAGGCTGCCAGCATAGAAACCTACGATGATCATCGCATGGCCATGTGTTTTTCGTTGACGTCTTTCGGGCCGGTGCACGTCACTATTCTTGATCCCGGTTGCGTCAGCAAGACATTCCCGGAATTTTTCTCCGTCTTCCAGAGCTTGGTACAGGTATGAACACGTCGTCGACCCGCATCCCGGTCATTACCATCGATGGTCCCACGGCTTCCGGCAAGGGCACGATCGCTCATCGTGTGGCCGAGGCTCTGGGCTGGGTCGTCCTGGATAGCGGTGCGCTATACCGTCTTACCGCACTTGCGGTCCAGCAGCAAGGGGTGGATCCCGACGACGAGATTGCCGTGGCACAGGTGGCGCACGACCTGGATGTCGCCTTTCAGGGTGACCGGATAATGTTGTCCGGAATCGATGTGGCCAGCCTGATCCGCCAGGAAAACATCGGGAATCTGGCATCGAAGATCGCGGCCTATCCTCCACTGCGACGCGCCTTACTGGACCGGCAACGTGCATTCCGCCTAGCACCCGGCTTGGTGGCCGACGGGCGTGATATGGGCACCGTCGTCTTTCCTGATGCTCCCTTGAAAATATTTTTGGAAGCCGATGTCCGGGCCCGGGCGGAAAGACGTTGTAAGCAGTTGAAGGAAAAGGGCTTTTCTGCTAACCTTATGCGCTTATTGGAAGACATGCGAGAGCGCGATGCGCGCGACCGCACAAGGGCCAATGCGCCGCTGGTAGCGGCGCCTGACGCCAAAACGGTCGATTCGTCCGCATTAAGTATCGATGAAACGGTCAACGTAGTGCTCGATTATTGGTCGAGTCTGGGGTTCCCGGCCGCACAATAGCACCATTGCCATATCTGCTGCCTGGAATTATTTTTTACTCCACTGGGGCTTTTTACCCTGGTGTGTTTTTTAACAGCCATCCCGGCTTATGGATTTCATTTAATGTCCACCATTCCCACCTCTGCCGCCGCCGGCGGTGAAAGCTTTGCCGACCTTTTTGCCGAAAGTATCAAGAACCAGGACATGAAGTCCGGTGAGGTCATTTCCGCAGAGGTCGTACGCATCGATCACAATTTTGTGGTGGTCAATGGCATTGATCCCTCTTGAAGAATTCCTGAACGACCAGGGCGAGCTCGAAGTCCAGCCTGGCGACTTTGTTTCCGTTGCCATTGATTCGCTCGAAAACGGTTATGGCGACACCATCCTGTCGCGCGATCGCGCCAAGCGCCTGTCGGCCTGGCTGCAACTTGAACAAGCACTCGAATCGGGTGAAATGGTTACCGGCACCATCACCGGCAAGGTAAAGGGCGGCCTGACGGTCATGACCAACGGCATCCGCGCGTTCCTTCCAGGTTCGCTGGTTGACCTGCGTCCCGTCAAGGACACTACGCCCTACGAGGGCAAGACCATGGAGTTCAAGGTCATCAAGCTCGACCGCAAGCGCAACAACGTTGTGCTGTCACGTCGCTCGGTGCTTGAAGCCAGCATGGGCGAAGAGCGCCAGAAGCTGCTTGAAACTCTCAGCGAAGGCGCTGTGGTCAAGGGCGTGGTCAAGAATATCACCGACTACGGTGCTTTCGTCGACCTCGGCGGTATCGACGGCCTGCTGCACATCACCGACATGGCATGGCGTCGTGTTCGCCATCCTTCCGAGGTCTTGCAAGTAGGCCAGGAAGTCGAGGCCAAGGTACTCAAGTTCGATCAGGAAAAAAGCCGTGTGTCGCTGGGCGTCAAGCAGCTGGGCGAAGATCCATGGGTCGGCCTTGCTCGTCGCTACCCGCAAGGTACGCGTCTGTTCGGCAAGGTCACGAACCTCACCGATTACGGTGCATTCGTTGAAGTTGAAGCCGGTATCGAAGGCCTGGTGCACGTTTCCGAAATGGACTGGACCAACAAGAACGTTGATCCGCGCAAGGTTGTCACCTTGGGCGAAGAAGTCGAAGTCATGGTTCTGGAGATCGACGAGGACCGTCGCCGTATCTCCTTGGGCATGAAGCAGTGCCGTGCCAATCCTTGGGAAGAATTCTCCATCAACTTCAAACGCGGCGACAAAGTCCGTGGCGCCATCAAGTCCATTACTGACTTCGGCGTGTTTGTCGGCTTGCCGGGTGGCATCGACGGCCTGGTTCACCTGTCCGACCTGTCCTGGACCGAAACCGGTGAAGAAGCGGTTCGCAACTTCAAGAAGGGTGACGAAATCGACGCAGTGGTTCTGGGTATCGACACCGACAAGGAACGCATCTCGCTGGGCATCAAACAGCTTGAAGGCGACCCATTCAACAACTTCGTGGCTACTTACGACAAGGGCGCGGTTGTTCCTGGCGTGGTCAAGTCCGTTGAAGCAAAGGGCGCTGTTGTAACGCTGTCGCTCGATGTTGAAGGCTACCTGCGCGCTTCCGAGATTTCGACGGGTCGCGTCGAAGATGCAACAACGGCGTTGAAAGCCGGTGAAAACATCGAAACCATGATCGTCAACATCGACCGCAAGACGCGTTCGATTCAATTGTCGATCAAGGCTCGCGATACAGCCGATACTGCTGAAACCATCCAGCGCATGTCGGATGCCAGCGCTTCGTCCGGTACGACCAACTTGGGAGCCTTGCTCAAAGCCAAGCTTGACCAAGCACGCGACGACGGTTAATCGATGTGACCAAGTCTGAACTGATAGCGATCCTTGCCAATCGTTACCCGCAATTGGCTGTACGCGACACGGATTACGCCGTCAAGACAGTGCTCGAAGCGATGACCCAGGCTCTGGCTGGTGGTCAACGCATCGAGATCCGGGGTTTTGGCAGCTTTTCCTTGTCTGAACGTTCGCCACGCGTAGGTCGCAATCCGAAGTCCGGTGAAAAGGTGTTGGTGCCTGGTAAACAGGTACCGCACTTCAAGGCTGGCAAGGAATTGCGGGAACGCGTGGATTCTGCCTACGACGACGAAGTCAAGGCGGCAATAAACGAGTCGTCCGTCGCATTAGGGCAGTTCGATACGCGCATCATGCATGGGTAGGTCGGTTTAAACGGCTTGTAGTAAGCAATTCGACCGGCATTTGCGGGCTCTCTGTTTCGAGAGCCCGCTTTTTATGGGTCGGCCCCCGGGTATTGCGCTCGATTCCCCTTACAATTGTCGAAATCCCAGTTTATTGGAGTGTTCGTTATGCGCTATCTCGTTTGGATATTGCGGCTGGTGGTGTTCGTTGTCGTTCTAATGTTTGCGCTAAAAAACACGGGCCCTGTGGACGTCAATTTTTTTGCTGACCGCGTGGTCACGGGAGTGCCGCTGATCGTGGTCATGTTGTCCGTATTCGTCTTGGGTGTGGTGTTTGGCCTGTTGATCGCGGCGCCTTCGATCATGCGCCGTCGTCGCGAAGCGAACAAGTTGCGGCGCGACGTGGCGCGCCTTGAAGACAAACTCAAGTACCCCAATGTGCCGGGCGAAGCCGTGGCACCCGAAACGGTTGCCCCTCTGGCACCTCTCTGAACTACCGAGGTTATGAATAGTGGATTTTGAACCCTGGTGGTTGATTTTTTTGCCCTTGCTTTTTGCGCTCGGCTGGATCGCGGCGCGCGTCGACATCCGGCAGATGCTGTCCGAGACCCGCAATTTGCCGAACTCTTATTTCAAGGGTCTGAATTTCCTGCTCAACGAAGAGCCCGACCGCGCCATCGACGCCTTCGTCGAGGTGGCCAAGCTGGATCCAGAAACGACGGAATTGCATTTCGCATTGGGGAGCCTGTTTCGCCGTCGTGGCGAGATGGAGCGTGCCATACGAGTGCATCAAAGCTTGCTGTCGCGGGCCGACCTGCCGCAGGTCGATCGGGAAACCGCCCAGCATGAACTGGCTCAGGATTTTCTCAAGGCAGGAATGCTGGACCGCGCTGAACAGGCTTTTGAGCAGGTTCTCGATAGCCGTTTCGCGGTCCCTGCCGTCAGGGCGCTGATACGCATCTATGAGTCTGAACACGATTGGCCCCGCGCCATTGAGGCGGTCAAGCGTCTGCGCGCATTGGTGGACGAGCCTGTGCCGCAGTTGATCCACTATCAATGCGAGCGCGCCGTCGCGGCCATGGCGACGAAGCCGCCTGATATACCCGCCGCGGAAGAGGCGCTTGACGCGGCAGACAACGCGGCGGCGGCGCTGGGCGCGAAGACTAATGGCCAGGCCTCGGAAGCACGCATCGCCATAGAGCGGGCGCGCCTGGCGCGGCTCAGCAGTAAGCCCGAACGCGAACGCAGTTACCTCGTGTCCATTCTTGATATCGCGCCCGAATACGCCAGTCTGGTGGCCGCAGATATTCTTGAAAGCTACCGGCGCGTCGGTCAGCAGACCGAGGGCCTGCAGTTGCTTCGCAATCACTATATGCGTTATCCCTCGCTCGATACGTTCAATGTGGTATTTCGCGAACTTCGCGCCCAGGAAGGGCACAGGTTGGCCTGGGCTTTCGCGCGTGAAGCCTTGCGCGCCCATCCATCACTGCTCGGTCTGGATCGTCTGCTCGAGGCGGAACTCGCCAGTAGCGGCGCCCCCGATCCGCGCACTCCATTGCCAGCGCCCGATGCCGGTGCTTCGCCGCAGGGGCAAGCGCTCGCATCATTGGTTCCGACACATGAAGCCGCAGCGGGCGCCGATCTCAGCCTCCTGCGTTCCCTCATTCACAAGCATACGCAGCGTCTGGACCGCTACGCATGTCGGGTGTGCGGCTTTGAGGCGCGCAATTTTTATTGGCAATGTCCGGGGTGCAATTCTTGGGAAACCTACCAGCCGCGTCGACTGGAGGAAACGAAATGACGCCTTTTCCAGTACAGGCGGCACGCCGTGTAAAAATCCTCGTGGCGGGCGATGTCATGTTGGATCGCTATTGGTTCGGCGAGGTCGAGCGTATTTCACCTGAAGCGCCGGTGCCGGTTGTGCGCGTTGCCAGGCGCGAAGACCGTCTCGGTGGCGCCGCCAATGTCGCGCGCAATATCGTGGCACTGGGTGCGCAGGCCACTTTACTGGGCCTGGTCGGCAATGACGAGGCAGGCGAAAAAGTGCAGGCGCTGGTGCACGACGCCGGCATTCGCCCCTGCCTGGTCGTCGATCCGCAGGCGCCGACAACCCTTAAAATGCGTGTATTGGGCCGCCAGCAGCAATTGCTTCGGGTCGATTTCGAAGACTCGCCGGGCATACAGGGTGTTGCCGACTTCGATGCCCGGGCACGCGAGCTCATAGGGCAGCACGATATCCTGGTTTTGTCCGATTACGCCAAAGGCGCATTGTCGCAGGTCGGGTCGCTGATACATATGGCTCGCGAAGCCGATATTCCTGTGCTCGTCGATCCCAAAGGACACCTGTACCAGCGTTATAGCGGCGCCACCATGATCACGCCGAATCGCGCCGAGATGCAGGAAGCCGTCGGCCGTTGGCACTCTGAACAGGAACTCGAGGATAGGGCCCAGAAGCTCAGGGCCGAGTTGAATCTTGAAGCCTTGCTGGTGACGCGCTCTGAACAGGGAATGACCCTGTTCACCGACCGTGGACGTCAGCATACCGATGCGTATGCGCATGAGGTCTTCGATGTTTCTGGCGCCGGCGATACGGTATTGGCCACGCTGGCCGTTACCCGGGCCACAGGACTTCCCTGGTTTGATGCCGTCCTGTGGGCGAATCGGGCCGGTGGTGTCGTCGTGGGCAAGTTGGGAACGTCAACCGTTACCCCGGAGGAATTAGCATGATAGTAGTAACCGGAGGCGCCGGCTTTATAGGAAGCAACCTCGTCCGAGGTCTGAATCGCCGCGGGTATACCGACATTCTTGTGGTCGACGACCTGACTGAAGGCGACAAATTCGTCAATCTGGTCAAAGGTCAGATTTCCGACTACATGCACAAGGACGAATTCCGCAGGCGCGTTGCGCAAGGAGAGTTGGGCAAGGTTGAAGCCGTACTGCACCAGGGGGCATGTTCCGACACGACCGAACGCAATGGTCGTTACATGCTCGATAATAATTATCGTGTCACGCTTGAACTGTTTGAGTACTGCCAGGTAAACAAGATTCCGATGTTATATGCGTCGTCGGCGGCGGTCTACGGTGCGGGGCCTGTGTATGCCGAAGAAATTCAATACGAATCGCCGCTGAATGTCTACGGCTATTCCAAATTTCTGTTTGACCAGGTTCTGCGTCGCCGCTTGGCGTCACTGACGGCTCCGGTCGTGGGTCTGCGCTATTTCAACGTTTACGGACCGCAAGAGCAGCACAAAGGGCGCATGGCTTCCGTGGCGTTTCACAACATGAACCAGTTCAAGGCAGAGGGACATGTGCGCCTGTTCGGGGGCTGGGACGGGTATGGCGATGGCGGCCAATCCCGCGACTTCATCTTCGTGGACGACGTGGTGGACGTGAACCTGTTTTTTCTCGACCATCCGGAAAAATCCGGTGTGTTCAATTGTGGTACTGGCCGCGCGCAGCCATTCAATGATGTCGCGCGAACGGTCGTCAATACCATGCGTACCTATGGCGGTCTGCCCGAATTGACGCTGGAAAATCTTGTATCGCAGGGCCTGCTGCGGTATATCCCATTCCCGGACGATCTCAAGGGACGCTACCAAAGCCATACGCAGGCTGATCTGACCCAGCTTCGCGCTGCGGGCTACGATAAGCCATTCAACGATGTGCAGACGGGCGTCGCCGCGTATGTGAACACGCTGGTGGCCACGTAGTACGTCAGCGTGCAGGGTAGCTTTACGCATGGACTATATGCCGCTGGATGACTGTAGTTAGGGGCGTAATGCAGGGATCATTGAAGTCCTGTTCATATTTTGGAGACTGCAATGAATCCCTTTACTGAATCCACGGTGGCACGGCCGCTGGCGCCTATGCAGGCTGACCTGCCAGGAGCAGTTGCGCTTGGGGCCCCGCCGGCTGCGGGCGCTCGTCACGCAAAACGGCGCTCATTGGTGGGATTGACCCTGGGTGCAATGAGCCTTGCCACCGGTCTGGGGCTTCCCGCTACAGGCGTATTGCCAGCTGCAACCGGCCACTTGCTGGCGCGTGCCGGATTTCTCGCAGGTTCCGTCGTGCCCGGACTGGCCTTCGCCATTGACGTCAATAACGCGACGCAGCAGCAACTCGAAAGCGTGCGTGGCATTGGTCCGCGGACCGCGCAAACCATCATCGATGAACGCAGGCGCGGCGGTCGTTACGAATCCTTCGAAGACCTTTCCGACCGCATCAAGGGCATAGGGCCCAAGAAGGCAGCCTCCTTGAAAGCCGCGGGGCTGACGCTGGGCGCAAATGCACCAGTCGTGCCGCAAAGCGGGCCACCAAAAAAATGAACACGGCACCGGCTTTTATCCAATGACATCCATGATCGGTGTATTATTTCGAGCATGAAATCGTATTCCACAATTGAAGACACCATAGGCGTGACACCTCTGGTTCGCTTGCAACGCATTCCTGGCGAGGCTGGCGAGCAGCGCGGCAACGTGATTCTGGCAAAGCTCGAAGGAAACAATCCGGCGGGCTCGGTCAAGGACCGCGCTGCCAGCGCCATGATCCGCAAGGCTGAAGAGCGCGGCGATATCAAGCCGGGCGATACGCTTATCGAGGCTACCAGCGGCAATACGGGTATTGCCCTGGCCATGATGGCAGCGATCCGCGGCTATAAAATGATCCTGATCATGCCCGACAATCTGTCGGTCGAGCGGCGCGCCGCCATGGCCGCATACGGTGCCCAATTCATCCTGACGCCCGCCAACCAGGGCGGTATGGAATACGCGCGCGACCTTGCCAATACCATGCAGGCCGAAGGCAAGGGCAAGGTGCTGGACCAATTCGCCAATGCCGATAATCCCGCAGCCCATTTCGAGACCACCGGCCCAGAGTTGTGGCAGCAAACCGATGGACGCATAAGCCACTTTGTCAGCGCCATGGGAACCACCGGTACGATAATGGGCGTTGCGGCATATTTGCGTTCACAAAATCCGCAGATCCAGATCGTTGGCGCCCAGCCGGCCGAAGGCGCTCAAATTCCGGGCATACGCAAGTGGCCCGAGGCCTATCAGCCTTCTATCTACAAGCCTGAACAGGTCGACGCCTTTGAAGCAATAGGCCAGGCAGAGGCTGAAGACATGGCGCGCCGCCTGGCTGCCGAAGAAGGGATTTTCGGTGGTATCTCTTCGGCCGGTGCCCTAGTGGCCGCCATGCGGGTCGCCGGCCGAGTACGCAACTCCACGATCGTGTTCATCGTCTGCGATCGGGGCGACCGGTATTTGTCCACAGGCGTGTTCAATTAACAGTCCTTAGTTCGGGTAGCCATATCCCACGCGGTCCGCCAGGGCTTGTGCCAGATCGGCAACCGATGTTGCATAGAAATAACTACGGTTGTAATGCGTGATTGCGAAAAAATTCGGTGTGCCGGCACGGTATTCCGCCGTGTTTCGCGGTTCGTCGAGCAGATCGACAACACCAAGCTTGTGGCTCTTCCATCCCGACAGCGGTACATCTGTCGGCGAGGCGCTGGCGACCAGCGTTTCATTTGTCATAGGATTGCCGACGGTTGGCCTGACTTTTGCACCTTGAGTCTGTAATGTCGCCCAGTCTGTCGTGGGGTAGAGCCCTCCCACCACCAGCTTTTGTGGATCCTCGGGTAGAACCAGCGGTGCGAAGACGGGCAGTCCGGGTTGCCAGCCGTGCATTCTCAGGAATCGCGCGACCGAAACGATGGCATCGTCGACGCTGTATAGCAGGTCGATACGGCCGTCCCCATTCCCGTCCGCGGCATACCGCATCAGGCTTCCAGGCATGAACTGCGGCAAACCCATTGCACCCGCAAACGAGCCCTCGACGTTGCGGGCGTCGAGCTTCTTCTCGTAGTCCAATTGAATCAGGTCGGCCAGCTGGTCGCGGAACAGCTGGCTGCGTTCCGGACGGCTGCTGTCCGGGTAGCGGAACCCCAGGGTGGCCAGCGCATCGAGGACCCTAAAATTGCCCGTATTTCGACCATAAACGGTTTCCACGCCAATAATGGCGACGATGATCGAGGGAGGTACGCCGTATTCCCGTGCCGTTCGATCGAGCGTCGTTTTGTGTTCCGCCCAGAACTCGACCCCGCGATTGATGCGCACCGGCTCGACAAAACGATTGCGGTAGGTAACCCAGCTGCGGCGTATGCGGGTTTTGCCGGGTGTCATCAATCGGGATGCTGTGGCGTTGTATTGGGCTGTCTTGAGAAGATCGATGACATGCGTCAACGGCACGTGTCGTACGCTGGACACTTCGCGCGCATACGCCTGGATGTCTGGCGTCAGTTCTCCGTCCGGTCGCAGGAAGCCGCCAGCGCCCGGCGTGGATGAACCCGCCTTGATCGATACGTCGGTACCAGCAGGCGCGGCAGGGGACTGGCCAGGCGTAACCGTTGCAAGCTGTACAGGTGTTGAGGTGGCGGTGGGCAACTGGCCTGGTGCAAGCGCTGCGGTTTGCGTGGTGCCGCAACCAGCCATCAACAGGAAAATAGAAGTAGCTTGCAAAATACGAGCAGGTTTGAACATAATCTTCCTTATGGAGACTCTATATATTACTCATCCCGCGTGCCGCTTGCATGAAATGGGAAATTGGCATCCGGAATGCCCCCAAAGGCTCGATGCCATCAACGACCAGTTGCTGGCCAGCGGGGTGATGTCATTGTTGACCGAAGAGCAAGCTCCTCTTGCGCGCGACGCCGACATATTGCGCGTTCATACGTTCGAATACCTTGCCCAGCTGCGCGCCAGCCTGCCAGCCGAAGGATATCTGGCCATCGATCCAGACACTCTGATGAATCCGCATACGCTGGAAGCAGCGATGGCGGCTGCCGGCTCAGGCATCGCTGCGGTCGACGCCATCATGGAAAAAAAGTCGCAGACTGCATTTTGCTCGGTACGTCCGCCTGGTCATCATGCGCGACCTGGCGTGGCCATGGGTTTCTGTTTTTTCAATAACATCGCCATTGCGGCGGCATACGCAGTAGAAAGGTACGGGCTCGAGCGTGTTGCGATCATCGACTTTGACGTGCATCACGGCAACGGTACCGAGGAAATGTTCTCCGGAGATCCCCGTGTTCTGATGTGCAGTTTTTTCCAGCATCCGTTTTTTCCCAATATACGCCAGGAAGATCCGGCCGAAAACATGGTAAACATACCGGTTCAGGCTTACACCCAAGCCGATGACCTTCGCCAACTGGTCAGCGACATATGGATGCCCAGGCTTGACGCCTTCAACCCGGAGTTTATATTCATCTCTGCCGGGTTCGATGGCCATCGGGAGGACGACATGGGGCAGTTGAGCCTGGTGGAATCCGACTATGCCTGGATCACAGAGCAAATAGTGATATTGGCCAAGCGATCTGCGCAAGGTCGGATTGTCAGCTTTCTGGAAGGCGGCTACAACTTGTCGGCCCTGGGACGCAGCGCGGTAGCCCATATCAAGGTACTCGCAACGTTGTAGAATAAGAAAATTTACTTGAATTATTTCCTAGCGGGCAGGTTGGGGCCAACGGGCGACTGGTTCGACAGTCCGCTTGCCGAGTTGGGTGGCACGATTTTTTTTCAATTCTTGGAGAATGCTCGATGAAGGTATTGGTACCTGTCAAGCGTGTGGTTGATTACAACGTCAAAGTACGCGTCAAATCCGATCAAAGTGGCGTGGACATCGCCAACGTCAAAATGTCGATGAATCCATTTGACGAAATCGCTGTCGAGGAGGCTACGCGGCTCAAGGAAAAAGGCATCGCCACTGAAGTGGTTGCCGTTACTTGCGGCGTCGCCCAATCCCAGGAAACCTTACGCACCGCCATGGCCATCGGCGCCGATCGCGCGGCACTGATCCAGACCGACGTCGAATTGCAGCCTTTGGCGGTTGCCAAATTGCTCAAGGCTCTGGTAGACAAAGAGCAGCCTCAGTTGGTCATACTGGGCAAACAGGCGATCGACGACGATTCCAACCAAACCGGCCAGATGCTGGCCGCCTTGCTGGATTGGCCACAGGCCACGTTCGCCAGCAAAGTCGAGGTCTCGGGCGATTCCGTGTCGGTCACGCGTGAAGTAGACGGCGGGCTCGAAACCCTGACGCTCAAGCTGCCGGCCATCATCACGACCGACTTGCGCCTGAACGAGCCGCGCTATGTCACGCTGCCCAATATCATGAAGGCAAAGAAAAAGACGCTCGACGTGATCACGCCTGAAGAACTCGGGGTGGACGTTGCCCCGCGTCTGAAGACACTCAAGGTTTCCGAGCCGCCCGCACGTTCGGCCGGGATCATGGTGCCCGATGTGGCGACGCTGGTGGACAAACTGAAGAATGAAGCGAAGGTGGTTTAAATGACGATTCTAGTAATTGCAGAACACGATAATTCGCACCTGAAAGGTGCCACGCTGAACACCATTGCCGCAGCATTGAAACTGGGCGACGACGTACATGTATTGGTGGCCGGCAACGGTGCGCAAGCGGTGGCCGACCAGGCAGCGAAAGCGGCTGGCGTAAGCAAGGTATTGGTGGCCGACGGTCCGGCACTGGCCGAAGGCCTGGCTGAAAACGTCGCGGCCCAGGTCTTGTCGATTGCCGAGGGCTATAGCCATATCCTGTTTCCAGCGACCGCAGCAGGCAAGAACGTAGCGCCGCGCGTGGCGGCCAAACTCGATGTCGCCCAGATCTCCGATATTATTTCCGTGGAAGCCGCAGATACGTTCACGCGTCCCATCTATGCTGGCAATGCCATCGCCACCGTGCAGTCGGCCGATGCCGTCAAGGTCATCACCGTGCGCACCACGGCGTTCGATGGCGTGGCCGCTGAAGGTGCAAGCGCAGCCGTGGAGTCCGTAACGGTGGTGGCCGATTCCGGCTTGTCGTCGTTCGCGGGCCGCGAAGTGGCGGCCAGCGATCGGCCTGAACTGGCCGGCGCGAAAGTGGTGGTGTCCGGAGGCCGGGGCCTGGGTAGCGCCGAGAATTTCAAGATCCTCGATCCGCTGGCCGACAAGCTCGGTGCCGCACTGGGCGCATCGCGCGCCGCCGTGGACGCCGGTTACGCGCCCAACGATTGGCAGGTCGGCCAAACCGGCAAGATCGTTGCGCCTGAGCTGTATGTCGCGGTAGGTATTTCGGGGGCCATCCAGCATCTGGCCGGCATGAAAGACTCCAAGGTCATCGTGGCCATCAACAAAGACGCCGAGGCGCCGATATTCGGCGTGGCCGACTATGGCCTGGTGGCAGACCTGTTCCAGGCCGTACCAGAACTGGTCCAGGCGCTGTAGTCATACCGGTTCGTCTGTAGCAAGTAACAAAACGGGCCTGTGGCGCAAGTCTCAGGCCCGTTTTTACGGCAATTCAACCATGGAGAAATAATGAGCTACCGAGCCCCTACCGAAGATATCCGTTTCGTGTTGAACGAACTGGCCGATCTTGAAAATGTCCTGGCATTGCCCGGATTCGAAGACGTGTCGTCCGATCTGGTCGACGCCGTGCTCGATGAGAACGCCAAGTTTGTAGAGCAGGCGATTGCGCCGCTGAATCAGTCCGGTGACACATCTCCGGCGAAATGGTCCGACGGGTCGGTCAGCACATCTCCGGGTTTCAAAAAGGCGTTCTCCGAATTTGCCGCGGGGGGCTGGCAAGGGCTTCAGCATGAGCAGGAATGGGGCGGGCAGGGTTTACCGAAACTTATCGGCGCTGCGGTCAGTGAAAACATGAACGCAGCCAACCTGGCGTTCTCTTTATGCCCCTTGCTTACCGATGGCGTCATCGAAGCCTTGACGGCGGTGGGCACACACGATCAGCAGTCGCGTTTCATCCCTCCCATGCTCGAAGGGCGTTGGACCGGAACGATGAATCTCACCGAGCCCCAGGCCGGTTCGGATCTGGCCCAGGTTGCCACGAGGGCGGTGAAGCAGGGCGATGGAAGCTACCGCTTGTCCGGCCAGAAAATCTTCATCACTTACGGTGAACACGATATGGCCGAGAATATCGTGCACCTGGTACTGGCCCGTACGCCAGATGCGCCCAGAGGCGTGAAAGGGATTTCACTGTTCATTGTGCCCAAGTTTTTGGTCGGCGAAGACGGCACGCTCGGGCCGCGCAACGATGTATGGTGTGCATCGCTGGAGCATAAGCTGGGCATACACGGAAGTCCGACGGCCGTCCTGCTGTACGGCTCTGGCAAGGGCGACGTCGGGGAAGGGGCTGTCGGCTACCTCGTCGGCGAGGAAAATCGCGGACTTGAGTACATGTTCATCATGATGAACGCGGCGCGATATGCAGTTGGAATCCAGGGCATTGCCGTATCCGAACGAGCTTTGCAGCATGCGGTGGCCTACGCGCACGAGCGGGTTCAAGGCCAGGCACTCGAAGGGTCGGCGGGCCCTGTCGCCATTTCGAATCATCCGGATGTGCAGCGCATGCTGTTGAACATGAGGGCGCTGACTGAGGGTGGCCGCGCCTTGGCTTACGTGGCTGCGGCGGCGTGCGACACCGCGCGCCGTCATACCGACCCCGCAGCCAGGGCGCGCAGCAAGGCTGTGTACGAGTATCTGGTGCCAGTGGTCAAAGGCTTTTCGACTGAATCTTCCCTCGAGGTAACCTCTTTGGGCGTTCAAGTCCACGGCGGGATGGGCTTTATCGAAGAGACAGGAGCCGCCCAGTATTATCGTGATGCCAGAATCTTGCCCATTTATGAAGGAACGACGGCAATCCAGGCGAATGACTTTGTGGGGCGCAAAATATTGCGCGACGGCGGCGCCGTTGCAAAGGTTCTTTCCGCGGAGATGCGGGCGTTGGTCGTACAGCTGCAACAAGAGTCCGACAAGGCAGGCCGCGATGCAGACGGGTTGGACCTGATAGCGCGGCGCCTGGGCGCCGGCATAGAGGCGTACGACAAGGCGACCTCGTTTATTTTGGCCAATGCGCAATCGTCCCTTCGCGCCGTTTTTCTGGGCAGTGTCCCTTACCTGATGTTGGCGGGCACGGTCCATGCTGGTTGGCAACTGGCACGCGCGGCGCTGGTTTGCAGCCAAAAAGCCCATGCAGATGAAGCGGCGGCATTCTACACCACTAAGCTCGCCACCAGTGTCTTCTATGCGGCACACATCCTTCCGCGGGTGGAATCGTTGTCGGTGAGCGTCCTGGAAGGGATAGTTGCCAGTCGGTATGCCAATGAGGCCGGCGGGAAATAAGTATATAGCTATGGCTTGTTTCCTTTAGGGTTCTTATGCTGACACAATATATGGCATACCCTTTCCTTTTGTTCTACGACCAAGAGAGCCAATATGTCAACTTTGCGTCTGGGCGATACCGCCCCCGATTTCGAACAGGATTCTTCCATCGGAAAAATTCATTTTCACGAGTATCTAGGCAACAGTTGGGGCGTGCTGTTTTCCCACCCCGCCGACTTCACGCCAGTTTGCACGACAGAACTCGGCTACACGGCCATCGTGTCCGGTGAGTTCGCCAAGCGCAACGTCAAGGTGCTTGCCGTATCCGTAGACGATGCCGAGTCACACAAGAAGTGGATTGAAGATATTAATGACACGCAGAACACCAAGGTAGACTTCCCCATCCTTGCGGATGCGGACCGTAAAGTATCAACTCTCTATGACATGATTCATCCGAATGCCAGCACGACGGCGACAGTGCGTTCGGTATTCATCATCGATCCTGCCAAGAAAGTTCGCTTGACCTTAACCTATCCGGCCAGTACGGGGCGCAATTTCAATGAGATCCTTCGTGTGATCGATTCCTTGCAACTGACAGACAGTCATAGCGTGGCTACACCGGTAAATTGGCAGGACGGCGACGATGTCATCATTGTGCCTTCGCTGAAGGATGAAGCCGTACTGAAAGAGAAGTTCCCCAAAGGGTATAAAGAAGTACGCCCCTATTTGCGCGTCACGCCCCAACCTAATAAATAGGAACGAAACAGCAATCCTTTAACCCGCCACTTGGCGGGTTTTTTTCTAGCTGCTTTTCCATTACGGTTGCCAATAACGGGAAGCCGGGAAGGGGACAGGCAAGGACGGGTTATCAAGCCAACTGTCGGAAAAGTGCCGCAGAAGCAAAAATATCGCTTGCAAATACTACTGTTGTTTTATACAGTTCTATTTACGCGATAGCTGTTTTTATAAACAGTATGCAGCACCAGCTCGCACGTATGGCATTTGGTGTGTGCAGTAATCCCATAGTCGCGACCAATTCCTTCCGGAGACAGCTCATGCAAACTTATCAGCCAAAAAGCCGGCCATCCAAATGGCCCTTCCAGTCGTGCCCAAGCCGTGGCAAGTCCACGCCACTCACACGTGGCGCCATGGTGGCTGACATCTGCCTGGTCGCTGCCTGGGGTGCAACAATCCCCGGGCTAATGTGGCTTGCAGCCGCTGGTGGCTTTTAATATCAGCCGTTTACCTGTACAATAATCGGCTTTGCTAACTCATCCTCTGCCTGGCTTGCTACATACCAAGAAATGCCAGCGTCATGATGAAATCAGGAGCTTTACCGTGAATTTGATTGAAATTCTTGAACAAGAAGAAATTGCACGCCTTACCGGCGGCGCAGAACTGCCTACTTTTGGCCCTGGCGATACCGTTATTGTTAATGTAAACGTGGTTGAAGGCGCCCGCAAGCGCGTCCAGGCCTATGAAGGCGTAGTCATCGGCCGTCGCAACCGCGGTCTGAATTCATCCTTTATCGTGCGCAAGATTTCCTCTGGCGAAGCCGTTGAACGTACATTCCAGATGTATTCCCCGCAAATCGCAAGCATTGAAGTAAAACGTCGCGGCGATGTTCGTCGTGCTAAACTTTACTACCTACGTAGCCGTTCGGGTAAGGCTGCTCGTATTAAAGAAAAGCTGGTTCGCAACCCCAAGAAAGCAGCCGCTAAATAAGCAGCGTTTTTCCGGTTTAAACCAGCAAAGGCACCATTGATTTTATGTCTCAGAGCACCGTTATTCCTCGAAACAGGCGCATGATTCTCCCGGGTTTCGACCCGCTGGTACAGCCTATCATTTCGAGCGAGATATTGCAGCCTCTCTCCAAAGCCTCGCTCCAACTCGATTTCATTTCTTCTGCCTTCGCACACCCCGTCGAATGGAAAGTCGAACCCATCTTTGCTGATTCGTTCCAGGCCGATGTGCTCGGGCACCATGGCGTCATCAAGGCGGCAGTCTTTGTCGCGCTGGTACAGCGTCCTGCTGGCGTGCACGTGGTATTCACCCGCAGGGCCTCGCATTTATACGATCATGCAGGCCAAATCTCTTTTCCGGGCGGGCGTATTGAATCCACGGACACCGATGCAATTGCCGCTGCAATACGGGAAACCCACGAGGAAATTGGTGTGGCGCCTGAATTTATCGACATAATCGGTACTCAGCCCAGCTTTCTCACGTCGACGCGTTTCACCATGAAGCCGGTCATCGGTGTCATACGCCCTGGATTCACCATCAGTCCCGATCGGACCGAAGTGGCCGAGGTATTCGAGGTGCCTTTGTCCGTGCTGATGGATACCGGTGTGCACCGACTGCACCAGGCTTCGCTTCCCGGTGGCGGACACCGCTATTATTTTTCGATAACGTGGAAGTCTTACTTCATCTGGGGCGCTACGGCGGCCCTGATACGAAACTTCTATCATTATCTTGCCGCCGCGCAATCCAAGCTCGCTTAGTGGCTATTTGCCGGATTCGAATACCGGACTGAGCAAACAGTGCAGCAGTCACCAGGCGCATGATAGTCAGTATCTTCCCTGGGCTTCGTTCTCGGCCAGTATGCGCTTGTAAAGCTCATGGCGCGCCGTGGTGATGGCGCCACTTTCAATTGCTGCCAACACGCCGCAACCCGGCTCGTGCCTGTGCGTGCAATTATAAAAACGGCAGTGTTGAATGGCCTCTGTGAATTCTGGAAATCCGCGCTCGATATCCGTCGCGGTCAGATGATACAGACCAAAGGCCTGGAAGCCGGGCGAATCGATGATGTCACCGGCCTGATCCGGCAAGTGATACAGGCGGGTGCTGGTAGTCGTGTGCTTTCCGGCTCCCAACGCCTGGGAATGTTCCTGAGTGTGTGCGCGCGCGTCTGGCACCAGTGCGTTCAGTATTGTCGACTTCCCCATGCCGCTCTGGCCCAGCAGCAGCGTGCAGCGGTCCCGCAGCAAAGGCAGGAGGGCGGCGCGCATTTGCTCGGGCGCATGTGCGCTCAGCTCGACGATGTGGATTCCGAGCTGCATAAGCGTGGCCAGACGCTGGCGCGCCATGCCTATGCTGTTTTCGAGATCGACCTTGTTCAGAACCACGATGGGTTCTATGCCAGCGCTCCACGCCGCAACAAGTGCACGGCCGGTCAAGTCGTCGGAAAAGGCGGGCTCTGGTGCGACGACGATAAGCAACTGATCCACATTGGCTGCGAACTGCTTGGTGCGCATGTCGTCGGAACGGTACAGCAGGTTGCGACGCTCCAGGATGCGGTCGATGGAGCCTTCATCGGCACCCTGGGGGCTGATGACGACATAATCGCCGACCGTTGCGCCGGCCTTCTTTCCACGTGGAAAACACTTGCGCAAGCTGCCATCGGGCAGTTCTACCGTGTAGTGGCGTCCGTGTGCGGCAATAATGCGCCCTTCGGGCGCGGCCGCGTTAGGCATGCTTTAAGTTCTGTATTCGTATCACGGCTGGTGGGTGGCTATCATAAAACGCCGAGTGTACCGGATCGGGTGTCAGCGTGGCCGCATTATCATCATAAAGTTTCACCAGGGCTGACACGAGGGAATCCGGAGAGCACTGTTGGGCTGCATAGTCGTCAGCCTGAAATTCGTCTTTGCGGGAAAGCCAGCTGGCAAGCGGCGTGAGCCAGAACGTGAACACGGGTAGCGCCAGGAAAAACAGTATCAGTGCGAGGGCGTCGTTGGGACGGCCAAGCTGCGGTAATACGCCCAGCTGTACGTAGAACCAGACCTGTGTCGACAGCCAGCTCAAGAGCAGGGCAAACAGCAATGCAACAGTGAACGTGATGGCCATGCGCTTGAGAATATGCTTGTGCTTGAAGTGGCCCAGCTCGTGTGCCAGCACGGCTTCGATTTCGTCGATATTCAGTCGCGCAAGCAAGGTGTCGAAGAAGACGATGCGCCGCGCTTTTCCGAAACCGGTGAAGTAGGCATTCCCGTGCGCCGAGCGTTTGGACCCGTCCATGACGAACAGGCCGCTTAGCGAAAAGCCGCAACGCTGCGCCAGCCGGTGGATGCGATCGGACATCTCCGGATTATTCAAGGGCGTGAACTTGTTGAACAACGGAGCGATGATCGTGGGCAGAAGCCAGAGAACGAGCAAATTGAACGCGACCCATAGTCCCCAGGCCCATAAAACCCAGTAGGGGCCTGCATTTTCCATGATCCACAGAATGCTTGCGACCAGCGGTGTGCCAAGCAGAAGGCTGAGGACCAGCGTTTTGAATGCGTCCAGCAGGAACAGGCGAGGCGTCATACGATTGAAGCCGAACCGGGCTTCAAGCTTGAATTTCTTCCAGGCTGAAAACGGCAGCCCGACCACACCGAGCAAGGCCAATACGACTCCGATCAGGCATAGCTGACGCAGCATTTCATTGTCGATCAGGTTGCCCAGTTGAACATCCAGGGCTTGCAACCCCCCCAGCAAGGTGAACGCGACCAGCACGACGGCTTCGGTGACGCGCTCCACCATCGATACTTTCATCTTGGCTGTGGTGTAGTCGGCGGCTCGTTGATGGCTATGCAAGCTTATGCGGTCGGAAAACTCCGCCGGGACGGCCGACCGATGTTGACGAACGTGGCGTACCTGGCGTGATGCCAGATATAAGCGCATCGCAATATCGGATAGCAGGAAGACAATAAAGGCCAGGGTAAACATAGAGAGCGCCATTATGCGAAAATCGGTGTTTTAAGGAAGGATTATATGGCGGCGAACGAGCAGCGGTTGGTGTGGCTTGATATGGAAATGACGGGTCTTGACCCCGAAAAAGAACGCATTATCGAGGTAGCCGTGGTCATTACCGAGCCCGACCTGACCTTTGTCGCTGAAGGCCCAGTGTTGGTTATACACCAGAGCGCCGAACTATTGGACGCCATGGATAAATGGAATCAGTCCACGCATGGGAAGAGCGGGCTGATTGACAAGGTCAAGACCTCCACCCTATCTGAAGAACAGGCCGAACAGCAACTGCTGGAATTCATGGCTCAATACGTGCCCGCCGGGAAATCGCCCATGTGCGGCAACACCATAGGTCAGGATCGGCGTTTTATGGTTAAGTACATGCCGCGGCTCGAAGCTTTCTTTCATTATCGTAATCTCGACGTCAGCACATTGAAAGAGCTTTCCTTGCGGTGGAAGCCTGAGGTGTACAAAAGCTTCGTCAAGAAAAGCAGGCATGAAGCGTTGGCCGACATCTACGAATCAATTGAAGAACTCAAGCATTATCGCGAGCATTTCATCAAATTGTAGTTTGTTGCGCGTTGCCCGCGAAACCGTTCGTACACGGACGGTTTCGCGGGCTGGTAATGCGCGGGATCCTTATCCAGCAAATAGTCCAGGTGGCGTTCCGCCATGTCGAAAATCGCCCAGTACAACTCGCCGCATAGCATGCGTGCCGCATGTCCGGGCCAGTCCTCGGGCAGCATCTGAGTAGGCAGCTGGGGGTCGTGCAAGACGATGCGGCGCCATTCGTGTATGGTCAAGGCACGCACCGCGAAGGCCTGCGACGGCCGCATGCTATCGCCCACAGCCGCCAGCATGGGTCCGAAGGTATCGGAAAACTCCTGATACTGGCGCGCCACCCCATCCAGGTCCCAGCATTGCGAGATTAGAGAGCTGATGGCCAACCCCTTGCTTTCGTTCATGTCATGCGCGCCCAGCACCAACGCATTGTTCGATAGCTTCAGTTTGCCGAGTACTTTCTGTGCGACGTCCGCCTGGTTGCGCGGCAGCGCAAAAATGCCAGGTGCGATGGCGCCAAATCCAGCCCAGATCAGCTCGCGGCGCACCTCGCTGCGTTTGCTCATGCTGCCGTTTCCAAAGCGTGGCAGGATGACCAGCGTCCAATCGCCTGCCCATTGCTGCGGCGAGCCTTCATAGATACGGCTCGAGGCCTGGCGGGTGAGGTCCTCGCCCAGTTCGCTCAAGCGATACAGGCTGCGCCGGCCGTGGCGCTCGGATTGCAGCCATCCCTGGGCTACCAGACGAAAGACGCTCGTGCGCAGCAGCCGTTCGTTGATGCCAAGAGGAGTGACCAGCTCAATAAGATCGCTGAGCCAAATCCGGCCGCCGTGAGGCCCTATGGCGTCGCCCAGAAGGGTCACGCAAAGCGATTTTGCCCGCGGTGGGTCACGTTCGAGCAGGGAATGGATCAGACGCTGGAGGGTGCTGGGCGAGTCTTGCATGAGAGGGTGTCCGTAGGCAGAACGCTCATGTTATACGAAGCAGGCCGGGTCTTATTTGATACCATAATTTGATTGACATCAATATTTTTGTATTAAATAATGAAGGCATAAAGTATTGTTCAAGCCTAAAGGAGACTCTCATGTACGCTCAGCTTGTTGAAACCGGGGTAAAAAGCGTGCGCACCGTCGATCAGCTGACCGGGCCTGAACTGGCTTTCCAGCAGCGGATCGACGAAGGCGTGCGAATCGAGGCGAAGGATTGGATGCCCGAGGCCTATCGCAAGACGCTGGTCAGGCAAATCTCGCAGCATGCGCACTCTGAAATCGTCGGGATGCTGCCTGAGGGTAACTGGATCACCCGGGCCCCTTCATTGAAACGCAAGGCCATCTTGTTGGCCAAAGTTCAGGATGAAGCTGGGCATGGACTGTATCTGTACAGTGCGGCCGAGACCTTGGGCGTTTCCCGCGATGACCTGGTCGACGACCTTCATTCGGGCAAGGCAAAATATTCAAGCATTTTCAATTATCCAACCCTTAGCTGGGCCGATATCGGCATGATAGGCTGGCTGGTCGACGGCTCGGCCATTATCAACCAGATACCGCTTTGTCGTTGTTCATACGGGCCTTATGCACGCGCCATGGTCCGTGTCTGCAAGGAAGAATCCTTTCACCAGCGGCAGGGCTATGACCTTCTGATTCAAATGTGCCTGCATGGCACGCAAGCCCAGAAAGAGATGTGCCAGGAAGCCTTCAATCGTTGGTGGTGGCCGGCCCTCATGATGTTCGGCCCTTCTGATGCCGATTCCCCGAACAGCGCGCAATCCATGCAATGGCGCATCAAGCTCTTCTCCAATGACGAGCTGCGCCAGAAAATGGTCGACCAGACTGTGCCGCAGGCGGACTATTTAGGCCTGAAGGTGCCGGATCCGGACCTCAAATGGAACGAGGAACGCGGCCATTACGATTTCGGCGAAATCGATTGGTCGGAATTTTATGCCGTCATCAAGGGCCATGGCCCGTGCAATCGTGAGCGCCTTCAAGCCCGCGTCAAGGCGCACGAAGAGGGTGCCTGGGTGCGAGATGCCTTCATGGCATATGCCGACAAGCATGCCCGCAACAAAGCCGCTGCCTGAAGCTTCTTTTATTCAATGCGTGTGTCGGCGGCCGAGCCGGCGAAGGATACGAAAATGAGTCAAAACGGATGGCCCCTCTGGGAAGTCTTTATACGCAGTCAACATGGCCTGGCCCATAAGCATGTGGGCAGCCTGCATGCATCCGACGCCGAAATGGCCATCAATAACGCACGCGACGTCTATACACGGCGCAACGAAGGATTGAGCATTTGGGTGGTGAAGGCGGCCGATGTTGTCGCCAGCAGCCCCGGCGACAAGCAACCATTGTTCGAGCCGGCCAATAGCAAAATCTATCGTCATCCCACCTTTTTTCCCATGCCTGAAGAAATCAAGCATATGTAGGAGATCCCATGGATCAACCCTTGTTTCAGTATTTGCTGCGCATGGGCGACACGTCCTTGATACTGTCGCACCGTTTGTCCGAGTTGACCGGCCACGGGCCGGCGCTTGAGGAAGATCTTGCCATGACCAACGTAGCGCTCGACCTTCTGGGTCAGTCGCGCCTGTGGCTGACCCTGGCCGGCGAGGTCGAAGGGCAATCGCGCGATGAAGATCAGCTGGCTTACCTGCGGGACGCTCCGGAGTATCGGAACTACTTGCTGGTCGAGCGGCCGAATACTCATTATGGTAGCGTTATCGCGCGCCAGTTCCTCTTCGATACGTGGCATTACTTCCTGCTCAAGGAATTGTGTTCGTCTTCTGACGAACGGGTGGCCGCCATCGCAGAGAAATCCATCAAAGAGGTCACGTATCACGTACGTCGTTCTTCGGACATCCTTGTGCGTCTCGGAGACGGAACGGCCGAAAGCCACGCAAGAATGCAGGTAGCGGTCAATGATGCGTGGCGTTTTGTCGGCGAACTGTTCCTGGATGACGAGATCATTGAAGCACTGGCAGACCGCAAGGTCGTGCCGCTGCATTCGCAACTATGGCCAGCCTGGCTCGAGCATGTGTCAGGCATCTTCCAGGAGTCTACGCTGATTCTGCCTGATCCTGATGATGCCAGTCACCGCGCACACCGGGGTGGAATCTCCGGGCGCCATACCGAGGCGCTAGGTTACATACTGGCTGAGATGCAGCATCTGCAGCGCACTTATCCCGGAGCTGTGTGGTGAGCGGGCTGGTTCACGCGTCGCCTGACGATGTGATGCAGTGGCTGACCGGTGTCCCCGATCCTGAGATTCCTGTGCTGTCGGTAGTCGACCTGGGTCTGATTCGTCATATCGCCTGGGAAGGATCCACCTGCGTCGTGACCATAACGCCGACTTATTCAGGGTGTCCAGCCATGCGCGAGATTTCGGCCGATATCGCCGGCACGCTTGGCGCGCACGGCATCGAGCACGTACGAATCGAAACACAGCTGTCGCCGGCATGGACCACAGACTGGATGACGCCGCAAGGCCGTGCTGCGCTGAATAACTACGGGATTGCGCCGCCGGGTGAAAAGGCGATCAACATTTCCGGTATTACAAGACGCGCCACGAACGTCGTCGTGCCTTGTCCCCTATGTGGTTCGAGCCATACCCGGCTGGTCAGCCATTTCGGGTCGACATCGTGCAAGGCCTTATACCGCTGTAACGACTGCCGGGAGCCCTTCGATTATTTCAAGGCACATTAATGAATCAGTTCTATTCTCTGAAAGTGGCCTCGGTGGCCAAGAACACGCGCGATGCGGTGGTCGTTACATTCGACGTTCCCGGCCAATTGAACGACAAGTTTTCATTCCGGCCGGGGCAGTACCTTACGCTGCGCACCAATGTCGGCGGTGAAGAGTTGCGTCGCTCATATTCGATCTGCGCCGCTCCCAGCGACAGGCAGTTGCGGGTGGCTATCAAGCGCCTTAACGATGGGGCATTTTCAAACTGGGCCAACCAGCACCTTGAAGCGGGGCAGTCCCTGGATGTCATGCCGCCGGATGGCAACTTCACAGTCGAATTCTCACCGACCAATGCACATCGGTATGTAGCCTTTGCAGTGGGCAGCGGTATCACCCCCATACTATCGTTGGTGAAAACCGCGCTGGACACCGAGCCCGAAAGCAGCTTTACGCTGTTTTTCGGCAATCGGGCGTCGTCCGCCGTATTGTTTCGCGAAGAAATCGAAGACATCAAGAACCGCTACATGACGCGATTCTCGCTGATATATGTAATGAGTCGCGAGCACCAGGACATTGACCTCTTCAACGGAAGGCTGGATGGGGACAAGGTGACGCAGTTGCTGAACGTCTGGATGGATCCTTCCATGATCGACTATGCCTTCGTCTGTGGACCGCAAGACATGACCGAATCCGTGACCAGGGCATTGATGGACAACGGTATCGACAAGTCCAGGATCAAGTTCGAGCTTTTCGGATCGCCCAAAGGGCCGCGCGCACTGCGCACCGGGCACGAAGCCCGCAAGGCGCCAGGCAGGGATCTCTGCGAAGTCACCGTCATACAGGACGGTCTGACGCGAACACTGAGTATAGAAAAGAACAAGGACAGTGTGCTCGATTCCGCACTGGCGCAAGGTATAGAGCTGCCTTATTCATGTAAGGGTGGGGTCTGCTCCACCTGTCGGTGCAAAGTCATCGAAGGCGAAGTTGATATGGATGCCAACTTCGCCCTTGAAGATTACGAAGTCGCACGGGGTTTCGTTTTGTGTTGCCAGAGTTTTCCTGTAACCGACCGGCTCGTCATCGATTTCGATCAGGAAACCTGAGTCCTCGGTGAATGGCCCTATCGAAAGATATCGGTTGAATCTTAAAATATATATGTGGCGGCCCCTGCCCCGGGAGCGGCCTTAGAAAGGAGCGAGTGTAGTGTCCACTGATTTTTTTACCACGCATGAAGACGTGCTGGCGCAGGCCATGGAGGCCATCGCGACACGAGGGTACTGGAGTCCTTTTCCAGAATCCGCCAGTCCACGCTTCTATGGCGAGACAGCCAACGATGAAGGACGCGCGGCATTTGAAAGCTACCTGGGCAGTGATTTTCCCCTGCACCTTGAAGGCGCCTCGGGTCGTGTCGGCAGCGAGGTCTCGCCATTCGGGATCGAATTGAATATCGGCTATCCCCAGGTTCCGGCCGAACGGCTTATCGAACAGTCCGCAGCAGCGCTTGCCACATGGCGCGAGGCCGGTCCGCGTGCGTGGGCAGGTGTATCGCTGGAGATACTCAAGCGTATCAACAAGCGTAGTTTCGAAATGGCTTATGCGGTGCAGCACACTACCGGGCAGGGCTTCATGATGGCGTTCCAGGCAGGTGGACCGCACGCACAAGACCGCGGGCTGGAAGCCGTGGCCTACGCATGGCAGGAGATGGCCAGGATTCCCGGGTTGGTCACCTGGGAAAAGCCGCAGGGCAAGCATGATCCCATCAAGATGCAGAAGCGGTTCACTATTGTGCCGCGAGGCATCAGTCTGGTGGTGGGATGCTCCACATTTCCCACCTGGAACGGATATCCCGGTCTTTTTGCCAGCCTTGCAACCGGCAACACGGTCATTGTCAAACCACACCCGGCGGCGATTCTTCCGCTGGCAATCACTGTCGGCATCGCCCGCGACGTACTTAGCGAAGGCGGGTTCGATCCCAATGTCGTCTTGCTGGCCGCGCACTCTGCTGCCGATGACACCGCCCAGGCATTGGCATTGAACCCCGCGGTCAAACTCATTGATTTCACCGGCAGCAGCGCCAATGGAGACTGGATCGAGGAACACGCCCGCCAGGCCCAGGTCTATACCGAAAAGGCCGGCGTAAACCAGGTGATCATTGATTCCGTTGACGATTTCAAAGGCGTCGCGCGCAATCTGGCCTTCTCGTTTTCCTTGTACTCGGGCCAAATGTGTACTGCGCCGCAGAACGTCTACGTACCCCGCGACGGCATCAAGACTGCCGAAGGTCACATGACCTTTGACGAGGTGGCCGCCGGATTGGCGCAAGCCGTCGATAAACTCACCGCCGATCCTGCCAAGGCCGTGGAACTCACTGGAGCCATTCAGAGCACAGCTACGCTGCATCGTATTGACGAAGCCAGGGGCCTGGGTATGCCGGTACTGAGCGACAGTCGCCGTCTTGATCACCCTCAATTCAGGGATGCGCAGGTGCAAACGCCGTTGCTGCTCAAGGCCGATGCCGGCAACGCGGCAATATTGAGAGAATGGTTTGGGCCCATTGTTTTTATCGTGGCCACCGACTCGACCGAGCAGAGCATCGAGCTGGCCAGGCAGACCGTTATCGACCATGGAGCGCTGACTCTGTCTGCTTACACCACCGACGATGGCGTTGCGCGGCAAGTGCAAAAGGCTGCCGAGCAGTCGGGTGTTTCGCTCTCTTTGAATCTGACGGGGCCTGTGTTCGTGAACCAGACGGCGGCATTCAGCGACTTTCACGGCACAGGGGCCAATCCCGCCGCCAATGCCGCACTGTCCGATTCGGCTTACGTCGCCAACCGCTTCCGGGTGGTGCAAACGCGCTGGCATGCCTGAACAACCCGATCAAAAGAGACACAATGAGCTACGAAAATATCGAACTTAAAGACGAAGACGCCATAGCACGTATCACGCTGAACCGACCGGAAAAGCTCAACAGCTTTACTGCGGCCATGCATGCTGAATTGGCCGACGCATTGATCAAAACCGAAACCCGGGGGGCGCGCGTGCTGGTCCTGACCGGCAGTGGTCGCGGCTTTTGCGCCGGGCAGGATCTTTCCGAACGTGAAATGAGCGCGGGCTCAGGGCCTATCGACCTGGGGGCCACAATTGAAAAGCATTACGCGCCCCTGGTTCGCCGCTTGCGGGCGCTTCCCATGCCGGTAGTGGTGGGCGTCAACGGTGTGGCCGCCGGCGCCGGGGCCAACCTGGCGTTGGCGGGCGATATTGTCATTGCAAAGCAATCAGCCAGCTTCATTCAGCCGTTTTGTCGCCTGGGCCTGTTGCCTGACACCGGCGGTACGTATGCATTGCCAAGGTTGGTGGGGCATGCACGGGCCATGGGTCTGTCGATGTTGGGAGACAAGCTCAGCGCCGAGCAAGCGGCGCAGTGGGGACTGATCTGGCAGTGTGTTCCGGATGATCAATTCGACGCCCGCCTGGACGAGCTGGCTCGGCATTTTGCGAGGGCGCCCACCAAGGGACTGGCATATACCAAGCGAGCCTTGAATCACAGCCTGGCCAATACGCTGGATCAGCAGTTGGACCTGGAGCGCGACCTGATGCGCGAGCTGGGCGCCAGCGTTGATTATGCGGAAGGGGTGTCGGCCTTCCTGGGTAAACGCCAACCGGAATTCAAAGGAAAGTAATGAATATTGTGCCCATTTCTTCGTCGGCGGACTCACTTGAACTGCCCGATGATCCCCAGACGCTGGCCGAATTGACCGCGAAAGTTATGTATGACAACGATGCGGCGTCGCGGGCGCTCGGTGCACGCGTCGTATCGGTGGCACCCGGGCAGGCCAGCATGTCCATGATGGTACGTGCCGATATGTTGAACGGCCATAAGACATGCCACGGCGGTTTCATTTTCGCTCTTGCCGACAGTACCTTCGCTTTCGCCTGCAATTCCCGCAACATGGTGACAGTTGCGTCAGGGTGTTCCATCGATTACCTCGCGCCCGGGTACGAGGGCGATATTTTGACCGCCGAAGCACTGGAATATTCGCTGGCCGGGCGCACTGGTATCTACGACGTCCATGTAACGAATCAGGACGGCAGGCGCATTGCGATTTTTCGAGGCCGTTCATACCGGGTGAAAGGCCAGGTTGTAGGCGACTAACGCAATACATATCGAAAACACAGACGGAGTGGAAAATGTCCGAGTTGAAAACGTCGAATGCGGGACGCGATGCCATTGAGCACGCCAGCCGGGATCAATTGCTGGCCTTGCAGCTCGAGCGCATGAAGTGGTCGCTCAAGCACGCCTATGAAAAAGTTCCTCATTACAAGAAATCGTTCGATGCGGCGGGCGTGCATCCTGACGACTTGAAGCAGCTTTCGGATATTTCACGGTTTCCGTTTACCACCAAGCAAGACTTGCGCGATAACTATCCGTTCGGAATGTTCGCAGTACCGCGTGAGCAAGTGGTACGCATACATGCATCCAGCGGGACCACAGGCAAGCCCACCGTCGTAGGATATACGGCAAACGATATTGCCACCTGGGCCGATCTGGTAGCGCGTTCAATCTGGGCCGCCGGCGGTCGTCCCGGCGATATTGCACATATTGCCTATGGCTATGGTCTGTTCACCGGAGGCCTGGGCGCCCATTACGGTGCCGAGAAGCTGGGTTGCTCCGTGGTGCCGATGTCGGGCGGCCAAACCGAGAAACAGGTCCAGCTGATCCAGGATTTCAAGCCCGCCATCATCATGGTGACTCCCTCCTATTTCTGCAATATCCTCGAACAGATGGAGCGCGAAGGAATCGACCCGCGCGACAGCTCCTTGCGGATAGGCATCTTCGGCGCGGAGCCGTGGACGGGACAGATGCGTGCCGACATCGAACGCCGCTCGGGCATCGATGCATTGGATATCTATGGACTGTCCGAAGTCATGGGCCCAGGAGTGGCCATGGAATGCGTCGAATCCAAAGACGGCCCAGTCGTATGGGAAGATCATTTCTATCCGGAAATCATCAATCCGGATACCGGTGAGCCTGTTGCGGATGGGGAAGCGGGCGAACTGGTATTTACATCGCTGACCAAAGAAGCCATGCCGGTGATCCGTTACCGCACCCGCGACCTCACTTCCTTGCTGCCGCCCACTTCCCGCAGCATGCGCCGTATCGGCAAGATCACCGGGCGCAGCGACGACATGCTGATTGTGCGCGGAGTAAACCTTTTCCCGACACAGGTAGAGGAAGTCGTACTTCGTATTCCTGAACTTGCCGCTCAATATCAATTAGTGCTCACGCGCAGCGGCAATCTGGACGAGCTTGAAATCCTTACCGAAGTGCGGCCGGAATTCGACCATCTAAGCGTAGCGGACCGCGATGTGCTTGCCGCGAAGCTGCGGCATGCCGTCAAGACTTATATCGGCGTTTCGGCACGCATCACAGTGCAGACTTCCGGCCTGGTGGAACGCACGCTGACTGGCAAGGCCAAGCGCGTGGTGGACAAGCGGTCCCGACAGTAAGGGCGCTGAAGCTTTGGGCGACGCTTGCGCAATGGGCAAGGTATCATCTAGGGTCTTATCACGCCGCACCGGCGTCGAGCTATCCGGATGGTTAAATGATTGTTCAGGCAGCACCAGGCAAGATCGCGGGGATTGGGGTCGACCTGTTGAAGGTCGACCGCATCGAGCGGGTATTCGCACGCCACGGCGCCAAGTTTGTCGGCCGCATCCTCGGGCCCGAAGAAATCCAAAAATTTCATCAGCGTCACCAGCGGGATCCCAAACGCGGGATACGATACCTGGCTACGCGGTTCGCCGCCAAGGAAGCTTTTTCCAAGGCAATAGGCCTGGGCATGCACAGTCCGATGGCCTGGTCGCGCATGCAGACACTCAACGATATCAGCGGCAAGCCCCGTGTGCAGCTGTCCGAACCCCTCGCCAGCTGGTATCACCAGCGGTTTGGCCCTGCCCATGTTTCAATAACGGATGAAAGCGATTCGGTTCTGGCGTTCGTCATGATTGAGACTGCCGCGAATCATCCATCCAATCCAATCGAACGAATAACGGATCAATAGAATGACAGCCCAGCACATGCGTGTGAGCCTCCCGCCAGGACCGGTAATGGTTGATGTCGAAGGCACGACGCTGACTGACCACGAACGTGAACGCTTGCAAAATCCTCTGGTCGGAGGTGTGATCCTGTTCGCACGCAACTTCGACAATCGCGGCCAACTGTCAGAGTTGTGCCGGGCGATTCATGCCGAACGCGACGAACCATTGTTGATTGCCGTGGATCACGAGGGGGGCAGGGTGCAGCGGTTTCGCAGCGATGGTTTTACCGAAATTCCGGCCATGAGCGTATTCGGCGAATTATGGTTCGAGGATTCGCTGGCAGCCATGCGACTGGCGTCCGAAACTGGCTACGTGCTGGGCGCCGAGCTCCGCGCCTGTGGTGTCGACCTCAGCTTTACCCCGGTGCTCGATCTTGATTACGGGGTCAGCAAGGTCATAGGAAACCGTTCCTTTCATCGAGATCCGCGTGTGGTGGCCATGCTGGCGCGCTCCTTGATACAAGGCCTGATGCTTGCCGATATGGCCGCTTGCGGCAAGCATTTTCCAGGCCATGGCGCGGTCGAGGCCGATTCACATCATGAAATTCCGATGGACCAGCGCAGCTTCGAGGAGATCATGCAAGAGGACGCTGCGCCCTACGGCTGGCTGGGCGACATGGTCTTGCCTTCGGTGATGCCGGCCCATGTCATCTACCCCAAGGTGGACCCTCATCCGGCGGGGTTTTCTCCGCACTGGATCCAGAAGGTTCTGCGGCAGGATCTTGGCTACGATGGCGTCGTGTTTTCCGATGATCTGACCATGGAGGGCGCGACGGTAGCGGGCGATATCCTGGCGCGGGCCGAGGCCGCCCTGAATGCGGGGTGCGACATGGTCCTGGTTTGTAACCGCCCCGATTTGGCCGATGACCTGCTTGCGCGATTGCAGACTGCGCACAGCGCCGAGTCCATCCAGCGGATACGACGTCTGATGCCGAAAAAGCAAGCCTGCGACTGGGACGCACTGCAAGCCGATGAACGTTACCAATATGCCCGACGACTTCAATCTCAAATCATTTCTGGCTGACCTGCCGCATTTGCCTGGCGTATATCGGCATATCGATGCACAAGGAGAAGTGCTGTATGTCGGGAAGGCCCGCGACCTCAAAAAGCGTGTGAACTCCTACTTCCAGAAGACACCGGACAGCCCTCGTATTGCCCATATGGTGGCGCGGGTAGCGCGGCTGGAGGTCACGGTCACGCGGTCCGAAGCCGAAGCGTTGCTGTTGGAAAGCAATCTCATCAAGCGCCTGAAGCCGCGCTATAACATTATTTTCCGGGACGACAAGTCATACCCCTATTTGATGCTCAGCGCCCACATGGCGCCACGCATTGCCTATTATCGTGGCAGTACAAGTGGGAAAGGGCGGTTTTTCGGGCCATATCCCAATGCGTGGGCTGTGCGCGAAACCATACAGATTTTGCAGCGCGTATTTCGCCTTCGTACCTGTGAAGACAGTGTTTATGCCAATCGGTCCCGGCCTTGCCTGTTGTACCAGATCGGCCGATGCTCGGCGCCTTGCGTAAACCTGATCGGTGAGGACGACTACCAGGCCGATGTCGAGCGCGCGGTCCGGTTTCTTGATGGCCACGCCAAGGAAGTCATGCAGGAAATCGATGCCCGTATGCGTCAGGCATCCGATATGCTCGATTTCGAGAAGGCCGCCATACTGCGCGACCAGATGGGCTCGTTGGCTAAAGTCCTTCAGCAGCAATCGATGGAGCAGGTCGGCAATGACGATGTCGATGTCATCGCATTGGCTTCAGCGGGTGGTCGCGTATGCGTAAACCTGGCGATGATACGTGGCGGGCGCCATCTGGGCGACAAACCATTTTTCCCCACCCATACCAACGATGACAGCCCTGGTGACGTGCTCGCCGCTTTCGTCAGCCAACACTATGCCGAGAGCGGTATGCCTGCCGTCCTGGTGTGTTCGCATCCCTTGCCCGATCCCGATCTCATTGCTTTGGTCGCCGAGCGCACGGGCGTCAAGGCGCGTGTCATCGTCAAGCCTCAAGGCGTGCGCAAAACGTGGCTGGAGCAGGCTTTGAAGAATGCCGGTATGGCCCTGGCACGTCTGCTGACAGAGTCCAGTGCACGCGCTGCCAGAACTCAGGCCCTGGCAACCGTGCTCGAGCTCGACACCGACGAGGCTGCGCTGGACGCGCTGCATGTCGAGTGTTTTGACATAAGCCATACTTCCGGCGAAGCAACCCAGGCGTCCTGTGTCGTGTACCGACATCATGATATGCAGCCGTCCCTGTATCGCCGTTACAACATCGCGGGAATCATACCGGGGGATGACTATGCCGCCATGCGACAGGTCTTGACCCGGCGGTTCAGCCGGGTGGCCGACGGCCTGGCGGAGATGCCCGATATCGTATTGATAGACGGCGGCAAGGGTCAGGTCGAGGTCGCCAGGCAGGTCTTTGTGGAGCTTGGTCTGGACACCCGCAGCATTGTCGGCGTCTCCAAGGGTGAGGGGCGCAAGGTCGGGCTTGAAACCCTGGTCTTCGTGGATGGCCGAGAATCTGTCGCCTTGGGCATCGAGTCCGCGGCCTTGATGCTGGTGGCGCAAATCCGCGACGAAGCACATCGGTTTGCCATCACCGGCATGCGCGCGCAACGCGCCAAGGCCCGCAACGTGTCGCGCCTTGAGGAAATCGAGGGCGTGGGAGCCCGGCGGCGCCAGAAGCTGCTGGCCCGATTCGGAGGATTTTCGGGGGTCGTTGACGCGAGCGTCGACGATCTGCGTTCAGTGGATGGAATTTCCGCCGATTTGGCGGAACGTATCTATCATGCGCTGCGATAAGGTAGTATTCAACTTATGCCATTCAATTTACCCATCGCCCTGACTTGGCTGCGCATCGCCATGATCCCGCTTATCGTGGGGCTTTTCTATATCCCGACCGACTGGATATCCGCTCCGGTGCGCGATATGGTCGGTGCAGCCGCATTTGTCATAGCCGCCCTGACCGATTGGTTCGATGGCTGGCTGGCGCGACGCTGGAATCAAACGTCGTCGTTTGGCGCCTTTCTCGATCCGGTCGCCGACAAGCTCATGGTCTGTGCCGCGCTGCTGATTTTGCTGGATCTGAACCGCGTCGACTCTTTTATTGCTTTTGTGATCATAGGCCGTGAAATCACCATATCGGCTTTGCGCGAGTGGATGGCAAAGATAGGCGCCAGTGGCAGCGTGGCTGTGCATCGGCTCGGCAAGTTCAAGACAGCGGCCCAGATGATCGCCATTCCTTGTCTTCTCTATTGGCAACCCTTCCAGGGCGTGTCCGTTCAGTTGGTAGGGCAGATCCTTATCGTGGTGGCAGCGGTACTTACTGTGTGGTCCATGTGTTATTACCTGCGACGGGCGTGGCCTCAGATCCGTGACAGGGGCGGCGAGACGCTCTAGCCTGTCCCGCAGCAGTAGCGGCAGTAGCGGCAGTAGCGGCAGCATACGCTGCGACCTGTATCGTTTCATTCAAGAAGGTTTTGGGCATGGATTCCGCGACGTTAGATCAGGCACCCGATACATCCTCCCGGAAGCGCCAGGACTGGCTCATTATCAGTCTGGTGGGCGCCGTTCATTCCAGCTCGCATTTCTTCCAGCTTGTGCTGCCTACGCTGTACCTGTCGTTGGCCCACGAATACGGCTACGATTTCGTCAAGCTCGGCATGCTGGCATCCGCCTTTTTTCTCGTGTCATGTTTTGGTCAGGCCTCATCGGGTTTTGTCGTCGATCGTATCGGACCGGCGCCGGTTTTGCGGTTCGGGCTGACATGTTTCGTCGTATCCGGCATCCTTATCGGCATCTCTACGGGGTATCCGATGCTGTTGCTTGCGGCCGTTATCGGGGGGATTGGAAATTCTGTTTTTCATCCGGTCGATTTTTCCATACTGAATCACAAGGTCAGCCCCCGGCGGCTGGGCCACGCGTTCAGTACGCATGGTCTTACAGGCAATCTTGGCTGGGCGCTTACGCCGGTGTTCATGGCCACCATCATTTATCTGGCGAATTGGCGGGTAGCGGCATTCTCCGCGGCTTCCCTGGTGGCAGTGGTTCTTTTCCTTACGTGGCTGGGTCGTGGGCTGCTGGCAAACAGCGGGCAGGCCTTGCCCAACGATGAAGCCGTGGCCAATGTGGCGGTCGCCTCGAACGCGGCCGTAGCGGATTTATCCGACCGGACTGCCATGCAGACATTGACTACCCTGCTTGGGCAGCCGGCATTGTGGGGCGCTTTCCTGTTCTTTGCCTTCACCTCAATGGCGTTGTCGGCGGTCCAGAACTTCACCATACCGATGCTCAGCGAGGTATACGACATCGATAAAATTGTCGCAGGCACCACCTTGTCGGCGTATATGGTTGCGGCTGCACTTGGCATGCTGGCGGGAGGCTTCCTGGCAGGCGCCACGCCCAACACCGAGCGCACGGTGGCGGTGTCACTTGTATTGGCAGGCGTGCTCCTGCTCGTGCTCGCCTACGGGGCGATTCCACCTTCATATGCCATTGCACTCGTTGCAATGGCCGGCTTCTGCTCAGGCGTGTCAGCCCCATCCCGCGACATGTTGATCCGGCGTGTGACCCCTAAAGGTGCCACCGGCGCCGTATATGGCCTGGTCTATTCAGGCATGGACGTGGGCTCGTCACTTGCACCGGTCGGCTTTGGCCTGATGCTGGATGCCGGCTTTGTGCAAGGACCCTGGTTTGGTGCCGCCATCGGCTTTGGCGTTGCGGCGGCATTGGCTCTGTGGGTGGCAAGAACCGCTACCAGCACGGCGCTTCGACCGGTTAGCGCCTGAACTTCAACACTTACTGCCGTGGTGTGCGGGTCTGGCTGACGCTGGCAGGTCGGCTGCTGCGCCATGGGTTGATGTCCAGGCCGCCGCGCCGTGTATAGCGGGCGTAGACCAGCAGAGACTCGGGCTGGCAACTGGCCCAGATGTCGCAATACAGCTGCTCGACGCAATGTTCGTGAAATTCGTTGTGCTGGCGCAGCGAAACGATATATTCCAGCAACGCGTCACGGTCTATCTGTTTTCCGGTATAGCCTATCTGGACGCTACCCCAATCCGGTTGTCCGGTGACGGGGCAGTTTGATTTCAATAAGTCCGACACCAAGGTTTCAGTCACTACCCCGGCCCCGGCGACGCAGCGTAACAGCTCGGGCGTCGGCTGAGTAGCGGTGATTTCGATATCGGCGTCATCAATGCAGATGCCGTCCATAGGTTCACATAAAAATGTTTGCTGCCTGATGTCAGTGTCGATCTCAACGGTTACCGGTGCACCTGCTGCATTGCTCAAATCCGCGGCCATTCGTTGCTGGACCAGTGTCGCATAGGCAAAACGTTCTTCATTGAACGAGTTAAGGTATAGCTTGAAGGATTTGGATTCAATGAGTCTGGGGCTCGCGGCCGGGAAGCTGAAGCGGGCCATGCCTACGATGGGCTTGCCTTTGCTGTTGAGCCACGATATTTCGTAGGCATTCCAGATGTCGTCGCCGTGCCAGACGTGGGGAATGCCGAGCTTTTCCCGGTTAAGGCTGCGATCGATCGGGAAGAGCAGGGCGGCATCGTATGAGTCGGGGTAGGACACATTCTGGCCGAGCGGCGCGTTGGGTAGAACAAAAGCAGTCATGGCAAAAGGAATGGAAAAGTCGATAGGCTATTGTACCTTCCCCCCACGCACAGTTCCACAATGTGAAAAACGCCTCCCGTCATATGAAAACCGTGTGCTGCATTGCACGAAAATACTTTCCATGAGAGGAAAATTCGTTCCATAATATGGAAACAAAATCATAAGTGATTGAAAAGAAAACGTTATATTTTTTGTCTTATATAAGAGTTATCGGTTCCTTGCCCTGCAGCAAACGCGTAGACTTTTCTTAATGGTTTCTCATTCAGTTTGTCTCACTTCACAAGGAAAACATCATGACCACAAGAGAAAGCGAAGTTCGTAATCTGCAAAAGAACTGGGCCGAAGATGCACGCTGGCAAGGCATCAAGCGCGGCTATAACGCGGAAGAGGTTATACGACTGCGTGGTTCCGTGGTGGTGGAGCATACGTTGGCAAGGCGCGGCGCCGAAAAACTATGGGACCTGCTGCATTCGGAACCGTTCGTGAACTCGTTGGGGGCCCTTACCGGCAACCAGGCGATGCAGCAGGTCAAGGCAGGACTTAAGGCCATCTATCTTTCCGGCTGGCAGGTCGCTGGCGATGCAAACGGCGCTGGCGAGATGTACCCCGATCAATCTTTGTATCCGGCCAATTCGGTGCCGTTGGTGGTCAAGCGCATCAATAATGCGCTTACACGTTGCGACCAGATCCAATGGATGGAGGGAAAGAATCCCGACGACGAAGACTACCTGGATTACTTCGCTCCAATCGTTGCTGATGCCGAAGCTGGATTTGGCGGTGTGCTGAACGCGTTCGAGTTGATGAAGGCCATGATCGAGGCCGGGGCGGCGGGCGTACACTTCGAAGACCAGCTTGCCTCTGTCAAAAAATGTGGTCATATGGGCGGCAAAGTGCTCGTTCCCACACGGGAAGCCGTGGCCAAACTGGTTTCGGCACGCCTGGCGGCGGATGTGCTGGACGTGCCCACTTTATTGTTGGCACGCACCGATGCCGATGCGGCCGACCTCGTCACCAGCGATGTCGATGAAAACGACAGGGCCTTCATCACCGGCGAACGTACGGTCGAGGGATTCTTCCGTACACGACCTGGCATCGAGCAGGGCATCTCCCGCGGCTTGGCCTATGCGCCATATGCCGACTTGCTGTGGTGCGAAACGTCCACGCCCAATCTGGAATATGCGCGCCAATTTGCGGAAGCCATTCACCGCCAGTTTCCGGGCAAGATGCTGGCCTACAATTGCTCGCCGTCTTTTAACTGGAAAAAGAACCTGGACGACGCCACGGTCGCGAAGTTCCAACGTGAACTGGGCGCCATGGGCTACAAGTTCCAGTTCATCACACTTGCCGGCTTCCATGCCCTGAATTATGGAATGTTCGAACTGGCGCATGGCTATGCGCGTCGGCAGATGAGCGCTTTCGTGGAACTGCAGCAGAAGGAATTTGCTGCCGCGGAACTGGGCTTTACTGCCGTCAAGCACCAGCGTGAAGTCGGCACAGGCTACTTCGACGCCGTGACTCAAGCGATCGAAGGTGGGCAATCGTCGACAACGGCTCTGACAGGTTCCACCGAAGAGGCTCAGTTCGACAGCCACAGTAGCCAAGGCCTGAAAGTCGCCTGACTGCGGCGCGTGGCATAAACGGGGAGGGGGCTATATTGCGCCCCCTCCCGTCGTTTGTACTGCTTGCTTATTAAAATTGATCTATATCAATACGGAAAATCCCTCGGTTGGTATAGTTCATTCCCATGCGCGCCTTCTCGATTTTTTCCACGCCCCAGGGCTTGTCCGACTCTGATCGCCAGAAGCGGCGCCACATGCTGGCTCGCATGGGGCTGGCGTGGCTGGGCATGATGCAAGTCATGATGTTTGCATTTCCAGGCTACCTGCGTAGCGACAGCATGGCACCGGATAACCTGGCGCTGCTCGATCAAGCCATATTCATTATGAACTGGATCAGCCTGGTACTCACCGTTCCCGTGGTGCTTTATTGTGCTTGGCCGGTTTGGGGCGGAGCTTTGAGCCGCCTCATGCAGGGAGGTGTCAGCATGGATGTTCCGGTAGCGCTGGGCATTGTCGCGGCATTCTTCCCTAGCGCGTATGCCACGTGGTCGAACGAAGGCGAAGTCTATTTCGACTCAGTCACCATGTTCGTGGCATTTTTATTGACGGCCCGCTATCTGGAGCTCTGCGCGCGCCAGGCGGTGGGCGTGGGCAAGGCCCACCTCGTCATCGAGCAATTCCGGCTCGCCGTCACGCGACGGGCCAATCAGCTGGCATTCTGGTTTGTTGTCATTCAACTGGCCCTGGCGTTCATAGTGGGGGCCGTGTGGTATGTCTATGCGCCTGAACATGCCCTGGCGGTGATGGTGTCCCTGCTGGTGATGAGTTGTCCCTGTGCCATGGCCATGGCCGTACCCACGGCCGTCGCCGCTGCCCACGCCAGCCTGTCAGCCCGTGTGCCAGTCTCCGATCTCGATATTGTGCGACTGGTACAGGCCACAGGCCGTGTATCGCGACAAAACCTTTATGCCTCGGTAGCTTGGCACCTTCTTATGGCGCCTCTTGCCGCATTGGGCTTTGTCGCGCCCTGGCTGGCCGCAATATCCATGCTGTTGTCTTCGTTGGCAGTGGCAGCGAACTCCTGGCGCCTGTACCGGGCCCAATTACGCGTACCATACGGCGATTGGCTGCCCGCGGTCGCCCGGAGCTAGCGCGTGGCGTCGTCGCTGTTTTTGTTGTTGCCCATATCACTGGTGTTTGTCATTGTGATAGGCGTGTTTTTCTGGTGGGCAATCTTCTCGGGGCAGTTTGACGATACGCAGTCACGTGGCGAGTCAATACTGAACGATGATGACGTCTCTTGCGAAAGTCCGGCTGTCGCAGAAGATGAGGCAAGCAAGGCCGGTCCCCATCGGGAAAATGACCGCCCGCATGGCCGCTGAACCCCTTGGAAGAAGCCGCTTGGAAGAAGCCGCTTGGAAGAAGCCGCTTGGAAGAAGTCACGGGGCATCAGATCGCCAGGATCGTATTGTTATCTATCTATCTATTTAGTGTGGTGTGGAAACGTCAACCTGCCCAGCTCTAATTTGACCTTGATGCATATCAAAGTCAGCTTCAGTGCCATGCTGGATCATGCTTGACGTCAAGCATTGTTTATTTGTTTTAGGGGAAACTCATGGGCACTTCCGATACGGTCGGAAAACAGGCCGAAATCTTCAACTATGGTGTGGTTCGTCAGTTTACGATCATGACCATCGTATGGGGTGTGGTAGGGATGGCGGTGGGTGTATGGATAGCCGCACAACTTATATGGCCACAGCTGAATTTCGACATCCCGTGGCTCAGCTACGGCCGTTTGCGACCATTGCATACGAATGCCGTCATTTTCGCTTTCGGTGGCAGCGCCTTGTTTGCCACAGCCTATTACGTGGTCCAGCGTACCTGTCAGGCGCGCCTGTACAGCGACAAGCTGGCGGCGTTCACCTTCTGGGGCTGGCAGACTGTCATCGTTGCGGCCGTCATCACGCTGCCCCTGGGTTACACCAGCACCAAAGAGTATGCGGAACTTGAATGGCCTATCGATATCCTGCTGACCTTTGTGTGGGTTGCATTCGCCATCGTGTTTTTCGGGACCATCGTCAAGCGCAGGGTCAAGCACATTTACGTGGCTAACTGGTTTTATGGTTCCTACATCCTTACCATTGCGGTGCTGCACATATTCAACAATCTTGAATTGCCGGTTTCAATGTGGAAGTCATATTCCGCTTACGGCGGCGTGCAGGACGCCATGGTGCAATGGTGGTATGGCCATAATGCCGTGGGTTTCTTTCTGACCACCAGCTTCCTGGGCATGATGTATTACTTCGTGCCCAAGCAGGCCGAGCGTCCCATCTATTCCTATCGCCTGTCCATCGTGCACTTCTGGGCACTGGCGTTCACCTATATGTGGGCCGGCCCGCACCACCTTCTGTATACCTCGCTGCCCGACTGGACCCAGTCGCTGGGCATGGCGCTATCTCTGATCCTGCTTGCTCCATCGTGGGGCGGCATGATCAACGGCATCATGACGATGTCAGGCGCCTGGCACAAGCTGCGCACCGACCCGATCCTGAAATTCCTGGTCGTGGCGCTGTCGTTCTATGGCATGTCCACCTTTGAAGGTTCGATGATGTCCATCCGCACGGTCAATGCCTTGTCGCATTACACCGACTGGACCATTGGGCACGTGCATTCGGGGGCCCTGGGCTGGGTCGCCATGATCACCTTCGGATCGCTGTACTACATGATTCCTCGGCTGTATGGCCGCACCGCCATGGCCAGCACGAAGCTCATCGAGCTGCACTTCTGGCTGGCGACGCTGGGCGTGGTGATGTATATCAGCGCGATGTGGATCGCCGGGGTGATGCAGGGTCTGATGTGGCGCGCCACGGGCGTCGACGGCACGCTGACGTACAGTTTCGTTGAAGCGGTCAAGGCAACGTATCCTTTCTATGTCATCCGTATGCTGGGCGGCCTGTGCTTCCTGAGCGGCGTGTTCGTCATGGCCTGGAATACATGGATAACGATCAAAGGCCAGGTCAAGGTGAATCCGGTCGTGCCTTTGTTCAGTCCCGATGCGCGTGATCCGGCCTTGCTCGGACCCGCATCGGCAACCGCTTGAGGAGAACCGGAATGTCCAAGCAAGAACATGGTTTTTTTTCGCACAAGACATTGGAAAAGAATGTCGGCCTGCTGATTATTTTAAGTGTTGTGGTTATCTCGTTTGCAGGGCTGGCGCAAATCGTGCCGCTGTTTTTCCAGCACTCGACGACCACACCTACTGAAGGTGTGCTGCCTTACGAGCCGCTTAATCTCATCGGGCGCGACATTTATATTCGCGAGGGCTGTGTCAGTTGCCATTCGCAGCAGATCCGGATGCTGAGTTCGGAAGTCCAACGCTATGGTCCCTATTCATTGGCTGGCGAGTCGCAATATGACCACCCGTTCCTGTGGGGCTCCAAGCGCACGGGCCCCGACCTTGCCCGGGTCGGGCAGCGTTATTCGGATGACTGGCATCGTATCCACCTGCGCAATCCGCGCGACGTCGTGAAAGAATCGAATATGCCGAGCTATCCATGGCTGCAGCACAATTCGGTGGCCAATGAAAACATACAGGACCGCATGTCGGTGCTCCGTACTCTGGGGGTGCCGTACACGGATGAACAGATTGCCAAGGCGCCTGAGCAATTGAAAGGCAAGACCGAAGAGGATGCCCTGGTTACCTACCTGCAAGGATTGGGCGTGGCCGGTCGTGCCGCGGCAGCCAAAGCTATTTCGGAAGGAGGCTTGTAAATGGCAGTGCTCAACGGAATTATGACGATCATCGCCATGGCGACTTTCCTGGGCATCGTATGGTGGGCTTTTTCACGCGGCCGTGCCGATGCAAACCACGAAGCTTCGCTCCTGCCCTTTGCCGTGCCGGACGAAAGACCAATCAACAAGAATGACGGGGGCTCCCATGAGTGATTTTGTCAGTAGCTTTTGGAGCTACTTCATTGGTGTGATCGCCCTGGGCGGGATCGGCTTTTGCATATGGTTGCTGTTCAGCCAGCGCGCCTGGCTTAAGCATGATGTCAAGCAGGTCACGGATACGGGACATGTTTGGGACGGCGACCTGACCGAACTCAACAATCCGGTGCCGCGCTGGTGGACCGTCATGTACCTGGGTCTTTGCGGCATCGCCCTGGCCCTGCTATTTTTATATCCAGGCGTAGGCAGTTACAAGGGTACGCTGGGGTATACGGCCGCCAAGCAGGTCAAGGACGAGCAGATAGCCTTGAACGAACAAATCAAGCCTTTGTTTGAGCGCTATCAGCAAATGCCGGTTGAACAGGTCGCCCACGATGCCGAGGCCCGCGAAATCGGCCAGCGGCTGTTCCTGAACAACTGTGCACAGTGCCATGGCTCAGATGCACGGGGCAGTGGCAGCTTCCCCAATCTTGCCGATCAAGACTGGCTATACGGCGGTGAACCAGAGCAGATCATGCAAACCATCACCAAAGGTCGTCATGGCATGATGCCACCGTGGAACGCCCAGATCAAGCCTAGTGAGGCTGCCGACATTGCCCAATATGTGCGGTCGCTGTCGGGCCTGGCCAGCGATTCCCTGCGGGTTGTGCCCGGCAAACGCGGCTTCGACACGTTCTGTGTCGCCTGTCACGGTGTCCAGGGCAAGGGCAATACAGCCATGGGTGCGCCCAACTTGACCGATGGCGTCTGGCTGTACGGCAGTTCCGAGGCCTCCATTGTCGAGACTATCCTCAATGGACGCCAGAATATCATGCCGGCACAGGAAGGCCTTCTGACTGAAGCCCAGATCCGCATGCTTACCGCATGGGTGTGGGGCCTCTCGAATCAAGGTAATACGGTAGCAGCAAAATAGGACATATCATGAGTAGCGAGCCATCCGTAAACCCGGAACAAGACCCTGCAAAGACGGCAGCACCGGCCTGGCAGCCGCCGCGGGTCACGAAAGTGGGTGGTGGTTCGTCTCCCCAGGTCGAGAAGGCCCTGGCCGACGTCCGCAAGAAGATTTATCCACGTTCGGTTTCGGGTCTGTTCGCCCACTGGCGCATAGCCATGGTGGTGCTGACACAGGTCATTTTCTATGGTCTGCCATGGTTGCAATGGAACGGGCGTCAGGCCGTACTGCTGGACCTGGCGGCCCGCAAGTTCTACATATTTGGTATGGTGCTCTGGCCGCAAGACGTCATTTATCTTGCGGTCTTGCTGGTCTTGTCCGCCTTTGCGCTGTTTCTGTTTACGGCCATGGCCGGCCGCCTTTTCTGTGGCTATGCCTGTCCGCAAACCGTCTACACGGAAATCTTCATGTGGGTCGAGCGCCGTATCGAGGGCGATCGATTGGCGCGCATACGTCTTGACGAACAACCCTGGACCTGGCGCAAAATACGTTTGAAAGCGGCCAAGCACACTGTCTGGATACTTATTGCCTGGTGGACGGGGTCCACGTTTATTGGCTATTTTGCACCCATACGTGAACTGGGCATGGGCCTGATCACCTTATCACTAGGACCATGGCAATGGTTCTGGATGGCCTTTTATGCTTTCGCCACATGGGGAAATGCCGGCTTCATGCGCGAGGCGGTTTGCAAATACATGTGTCCCTATGCGCGATTTCAAAGCGTCATGGTCGATGACGACACCTATGTGGTCACCTACGACTTTGAGCGTGGCGAACCCCGGGGAGGGCGCTCGCGACGTATCGATCACAAAGAAGCCGGCATGGGCGATTGTGTCGACTGCAGCTTATGCGTGCAAGTTTGCCCCACAGGCATCGACATCCGCGACGGCTTGCAGTACATGTGCATTGGTTGCGGAGCCTGTGTCGATGCTTGTGACCAGGTCATGGAGAAGATGGATTATCCCAAAGGATTGATCCGCTACACCTCGGGCCGCGCCATAACCGAAGGTCTCACGCAGCCGCAGGTTCGCAAACGATTGTTCCGCCCACGTGTTCTTGCCTACATGGCGATTCTTTCGGTAATAGGCATTGCCTTCGTCGTTTCACTCGCGACGCGCACCACACTGCGTGTCGATGTCATTCGCGATCGTGGCGTAATGGGACGTGAGGTGGCTGGCGGAATGATAGAAAACGTCTACCGTCTTCAAATCATCAATACGACGGAGTCTCCGTTGTCTGTCACCCTGGGCGCCAGTGGCGTGCCGGGTTTGTCCATACTCACTGCCGACAGTTCCTCGACATCGGTGGACATTGATGCTGCATCCAATAAGCTGGTGCCTGTGGTGCTGCGGGCGCCGACCCAAGAGGTCAAACCCGGGCTCTACGATATCAATCTAACGGTTACGGCCACCTCTGTCGACGGTAACGAGAAAGTCGTGGTCGAACGTTCCAGCTTTTTTGTCCCGAAATAGATGTAATTGTCGACCAAGGAGGACGTCATGCCACAAGTCGCTACCAAAGATCAAATGAATCCTCGTCCGGCCAAGCCGTGGTGGCGGGAGCCTTGGCCGTGGATACTGATGGCGGGTCCCGCAGCGGCCATCATAGGCTGTATTATTACCATCGTTCTAGCTGTGCAGAACTTCAGCGACCAGGCGATAGTCGATGGCGGCGTCAAGCGGGGGCTGGTGGTAAGTAAACCAGGGCCAGTCTCTAGCCCAGCGCAGGCATCGCCGGAACGTTGACAATACACCGAGAAGGAAAAGGGGTCGATATGAAGTGGCGTGCATTGATGTGGGTTTTATGGCCATCGTTTCTAATCGCCGGAGCTACCAGCGCGACAGTGTTCGCGCTGGTAGACCCGCTGGAAATCAACTTTCTTGGCCACCTGCAGGTAGGGCGGCAGTTTGCCTATGCCGCAGGTTTCTTTTTGTTCTGGATCATGGCGGCGCTATCCAGCGCATTGACCTTGCATATGGCGCCGCGCGGCCAAGTGTTCGACGAGTTCGGCGACCCTATCTAGGCAAAACCCCTTCCAGGCAGGAAGGATCAGCCGCAATCGGTTCCCGCCAAGGCGCGCAGAGCCTGGAAATCGACGATATGGACCTGGCGTTGCTGGATGTGCAGCACGCCTTCACGGGCAAAACGGGAAAACAGCCTGCTTACTGTTTCAAGCGTCAGGCCCAGGTAATTGCCGATTTCTTCACGGCTCATGCGCAGCAGGAATTCGCTGGACGAATAACCTAATGCGGCCAATCGTTGCGACAGGTTGATCAGGAACGCCGCGAGGCGTTGTTCCGACCGCAAGGAGCCCAGCGACATGACCAATTGATGCGAGCGGTTGATTTCCTTGCTCATCAGGCGTCGAAGTTGCTGGTTCAATATCGGAATGTGTTGCCCTAACTGATCCAGCTCGTCGATGCGTATCACGCATACTTCGCTGTCTTCGAGTGCAAGGGCATGCGAAACCTGCCGGTTTTCCAGCAGACCATCCATGCCCAGGATTTCACCCGGTAGCAGGAAACCGGTGATTTGAACCTGGCCGTTGACGTCTTCCAACTGGGTCTTGAGCGACCCCGAGCGTATGCCATAGACGGCTTCCGCCTTGTCACCCAGATGGAAGAGTGCCGATCCCTTAGGGATGCGAATCCGTTCCTTGATCAGTTCATCAAGTTTGTCGACATCGTGTCGGGCCATGCCCAAAGGCAGGCATATCTCGCTGAGCATGCATGTCGAACAGCGGGTTGAATCGGGTGTAACGGTGATTGTCTTTTGCATACAGATACAGCGGGGCGGGTGAGGCTGTTTCCACAGCATTTTCGGGCGGTTTGACAGAACTTGCAGCGATTTTACTGCACGAGCCAGCCGGGCCTAGATTTGATTTATATCAAGTATACGGGATAGAAGCCATCATGCGGACCGGCGGTCGTACATGTGGTATTTCCGCTAATGGGTTTCCCAGTATGACGGTGCCGCATAGTGTGCGCGTAACATATCCACGAACAGGCGCACGCGCAATGGAAGATGCTTGCGCTCTGGCAGCATGGCGAAAATTCCATTGGCCGGCGCGGCATACTCATCCAGGACACTTACCAGCCGGCCTGTCGCGATGTCTTCGCGGACTTCCCACAGAGATCGCCATGCCAGGCCATAGCCTGCCAAAGCCCATTTATGCAGGATGGAGCCGTCGCTGCACGCAAGATTGCCTTTCACCCGTATGGCCTTGACCTGTCCATCCTCCGTCAGCAGCCAACCACGGGATTGGTTGCCCTGATGGCCGAACGACAGGCAATTGTGCTTCGCGAGGTCGGCGGGCGTATTGGGCCGGCCGTGTTGACCGAGATAGGATGGAGCGGCGACGATTACGCGTTTGTTGTCGGCGATCCGGAGTCCGACGATTTGTGAGTCATCGAGTTCGCCTATACGGATGGCGCAGTCGTACCCTTCTTCAATGAGATCGACCAGCCGATCGCTCAGGTCCAGGGCGATCGTCACGTCGGGATAGGTGGTGACGAAATCCGGGAGCAGCGGCGCCACATGGCGCCGGCCAAAGCCAGCGGGAGCGCTGATGCGCAGGTGGCCGCTGGGATTCACGCTGCCTTGCGCGATGCGGGTTTCAGCGTCGTTCAATTCGCGCAGTATGCGCTGTGCCTCCTCCAGAAAATCATTGCCTTCAGCGGTAAGCGTCAGGCGCCGCGTGGTACGCAGCAAGAGCTTGATGCCCAGGCGCTCTTCCAGCGCATTGATGCGTCGTCCCAGCATGGCAGGCGCCACACCTTCGGCACGCGCCGCGGCGGAAAGGCTGCCCAGCGTCGCAGCAGCCACGAAGCTCTTGAGTTGTTTGAATTTGTCCATGCGGATCAGGTGAAGGTGGAGTGCGACCGATATTCGGGGAAGCGAATGATAGCAAAGCCGCTGGTTGCCAGGGCTGGTCAGGCCTTGAAGATGAGTGCGTGCAATTTTGCCCTCACCTGGCCGAGTTCATTCGAATCGATACGTCCATGATGGCTTATTTTTGTGTGGGCCCAATCCAGGCTCTTGACCTGGTCGGCGAGCACCGCCAGACGGTTCTCGGGCGCTATCAGCACCTCGAAAGGATAGCCCTTGGCATTCGATGTGATTGCACAGCATACGACCAGTCCCGTTTTCTTGTTATAGGGCAAGGGACTAAGAACCAAGGCAGGTTTATAGTCTTGTGCTTTGCTGCCAGTGGGCAGGTCGAAATGTAGCCAGATAATATCACCAGCATCAGGTATGTAACGTTTGTTCATGGCCGCTCCGGCAATCAGCTGTCGGCAATGCCGAAATCAATTTCGGCATGCAGGTTACCGGGCTTTATTGCGCTTAGCAGCTGAGAAAGCAGGTATTCCTGTGACCGTATCGGTTCGATGACAATGCTTCCGCGCTCCACCTTGATTTCCACCATATCTTCCAGGTCGAGTTTGAGCGTTTTCATCATTGAAGAGGGCAGGCGGACTGCAGCACTGTTGCCCCATTTTTTTATCACTCCACGCATGATGAGCTCCTTTGCACGTTGGAATATATCGGGTTTTTTGAGCTTAACAGTTTAGACTGTGTGTCAACAAGAGGCTCTTGAAATCCCTTGTTATGGCCGCACTTATTCTTTATTCGAGCGAAGCAGCTCTCTTTTCATGTGAAATGATTATGCGATTCGACAAATTAACCACAAAATTTCAGCAAGCGCTTGGCGACGCACAGAGCCTGGCGGCCAAGCATGATAATCCCTATATCGAACCGGCGCACGTGCTGGCAGCTCTGTTGGCCGATGCCGATAGTGGGGCAGCTAGCCTGCTGGCGCGCTCTGGCGTGGCGGTAAACCGATTGGGGCCATCCTTGAATACCCTTATCGAAGGGTATCCGCAAGTGAAGGGTGCGGGAGGAAACATACAGGTCAGCCGCGACCTGCAAGCCGTTTTTACGCGAACTGACAAAGAAGCGTCCACGCGGGGCGATAGCTATATTGCCAGCGAACTGTTCCTGTTGGCGCTTGCCGACGACAAGGGCGAGACAGGACGTATCCTGAGAGAATCGGGTCTGCAGCGCAAGGCGCTGGAGGTGGCTATTGACGCGGTACGCGGTGGGGCCAACGTAACCGACTCCGAGGGCGAGTCCAACCGCGAGGCCTTGTCCAAATACACGACAGATCTCACCGACCGCGCACGCCAGGGAAAACTCGACCCCGTGATTGGGCGCGACGACGAAATTCGCCGCGCAATCCAGATACTGCAACGTCGCACCAAGAATAATCCTGTGCTCATCGGAGAGCCGGGTGTCGGAAAGACGGCGATAGTCGAAGGCCTGGCCCAGCGTATCGTTAACAATGAGGTGCCCGAGACGCTCAAAGGCAAGCGCGTACTTTCGCTGGATCTGGCCGCATTGCTTGCAGGCGCAAAGTATCGGGGCGAGTTTGAAGAGCGCTTGAAAGCGGTACTAAAGGAACTGTCGCAGGACGATGGGAAAACCATCGTCTTCATCGACGAATTACACACCATGGTGGGTGCCGGCAAGGCCGAAGGCGCCATGGATGCCGGCAATATGCTCAAGCCTGCTCTCTCTCGAGGAGAACTGCACTGCATAGGCGCGACCACGTTGGACGAATACCGCAAGTACATTGAAAAAGATGCCGCACTGGAGCGCCGCTTCCAGAAAGTGCTGATCAATGAGCCGGACGTCGAATCGACCATCGCCATCCTGCGCGGCCTGCAGGAACGTTACGAGCTGCACCATGGAGTCGCAATTACTGACCCCGCTATTGTGGCGGCGGCAGAATTATCCCATCGCTATATCACCGATCGATTCCTCCCAGACAAGGCTATCGATCTCATCGATGAGGCCGCCGCGCGCATACGCATGGAGATCGACTCCAAGCCCGAGGTCATGGACAAGCTGGACCGGCGCATCATCCAATTGAAAATCGAACGCGAGGCCGTCAATAAGGACACCGACGAGGGCTCCCAGCGACGCCTCAAGGCAATCGAGGATGAACTGCTGAAACTTCAGCGTGAGTACAACGATTACGAGGAAATATGGAAATCCGAGAAAGCGGCTGTGCAGGGGTCGCAAGCCATCAAAGAGGAGATAGAACGCGTTCGTTCCGAGATGGCCGAATTGCAGCGCCGGGGCCAGTTCGATAAGCTGGCCGAACTTCAGTATGGCAAGCTGCCGGAACTGGAGGGGCGACTTCAGGCAGCCGAGGCGGGGCAGCAGACCGAACCTGATGCGAACAAACCGCGACTCTTGCGTACTCGGGTCGGTGCCGAGGAAATTGCGGAAGTGGTGTCCCGTTCTACCGGTATTCCGGTGTCAAAAATGTTGCAGGGGGAGCGGGCCAAATTGTTGGGAATGGAAGATTTCCTGCACCAGCGCGTGGTCGGACAGAACGAAGCAGTCAGTCTGGTTGCCGACGCGATTCGCCGTTCACGGGCGGGCTTGTCCGATCCAGCGCGTCCTTATGGATCTTTCCTGTTCCTTGGGCCCACCGGAGTAGGCAAGACCGAACTGTGCAAGGCACTGGCAAGCTTTCTGTTCGACTCGGACGACCACATGATCCGTATCGATATGAGCGAATTCATGGAGAAACACTCCGTGTCGCGGCTGGTTGGCGCGCCGCCGGGATACGTCGGGTACGAAGAAGGGGGATACCTGACCGAGGCTGTTCGCCGCAAGCCGTATAGCGTGATATTGCTGGACGAGGTCGAGAAGGCGCATCCGGATGTATTCAATATTCTCTTGCAAGTGCTGGACGACGGCCGTCTGACTGACGGGCAGGGACGTACGGTGGATTTCCGTAATACCGTCATCATCATGACGTCGAACCTGGGTTCGCAGCATATCCAGAGCATGGCCGGTCAGCCCTATGACGTTATCAAGGAAGTGATCTGGGATGAATTGAAAACGTCATTCCGGCCCGAGTTCCTTAACCGGATCGACGAGGTCGTGGTCTTCCATGCGCTGGAATCCAAGCATATCGAGGAAATTGCGCGGATTCAGGTGCAGCGGCTGGCGCAGCGCCTGGCGCTGCAAGAAATGCGGCTGGAGGTCTCCGATACAGCACTGGCGCAGTTGGCGCGGGCCGGTTTTGACCCCGTATTCGGCGCGCGTCCATTGAAACGCGCCATCCAGCAGCATATCGAGAATCCGGTCGCCCGCCTGATACTGGAAGGAAAATTCGGACCCAAGGATGTCGTGCCGGTGGACTGGCAAAACGACAAGTTCGTATTTTCCAGAACCTTGCAGTAAGGAAGTTATTGGGGACGGCCTTATTTTTCGTGGGGGGGCGGGTTCAGTTGCAACTCGTCTTTCCCATAGAACTTGATGCCGATTTGTACGCGGTCCCGCCCTTGGGCGCGGCGGTGCCGGTTGGTGTCACGTAAGGAATACACGCAGCCGCAGTATTCCTGCTGGTAGAACGCCTCGCGCTTGCTGATTTCTATCATTCGGGCGGATCCACCCCCCTTGCGCCAGTTGTATGTCCAGTAGACCAGATCCGGATACCTGGCCGCGGCCCGTTCACCGCAACCATTGATCTGGTTCATGTCCTTCCATCGGGAAATTCCCAGTGAACTGCATATCGTATCGTAGCCATGCTCGTGCGCGTAGAGCGCCGTACGCTCGAAGCGCATGTCGAAGCAGACCGTGCAGCGTTGCCCGCGTTCGGGTTCGTTCTCGAGACCCTTCACGCGCTCGAACCAGTTATCGCGATCGTAGTCGGCGTCGATGAACGGTATGTTGTGTTCAGCGGCAAACCGGATGTTCTCGTTTTTTCGAATGTCGTATTCGCGGTCGGGATGGATATTGGGATTGTAGAAATAAATGGCGTAGTCGATGCCCGATGCGGTCATTGCTTCCATGACTTCGCCCGAGCAGGGCGCACAGCATGAATGCAAGAGGACTTTCTTGCGGTTATCGGGCAGGGCAAGCTTGGGGCGTTGAATGTCGGTCATGGTCAGAATACGTGGATACCGGCGTATCGATTGATGGTCGCAATCGCCATTTTAGCCTCCGATGACGGTATTCCAAAGCGCTTGTACGGCGGCGCGTTCCTTGATCAGTGCATTGGGCGGTACCCTGGCCTTTTCGGCGCCCTGCAGACGCAATGCATGTTGCGCCTTGCGGAACTCCCTGTAGGCATCGCCCGACTGACGTGCCAATTCGGGAGATATGAGCCCGGCTTCAGCAGACAGGCGCAATAGCGCGATATTGCCCAGGTTCTCCAGCAATACCGGATACTGGCGAGCATGGCAAAGCACCAGATACTGCGTGATGAATTCCACATCCACCATGCCGCCGCGATCATGCTTCACGTCGAAGTTGGGCCCCGGATTAGGATGCCCGGCAATGATTTTTTCGCGCATGCTGCGTACTTCCATCCGGAATGCCTGGGGATCACGCGGCAACAGCATGACGTCCTGGCGTATGCGGTCGAACCGCTTGCCGATTTCCGGGTCTCCTGCCACGAATCGCGCCCGTGTGATTGCCTGGTGCTCCCAAGCCCAGGCGTGCTTGGTCTGGTATTCGGCAAATGCTTCGACCGATACGGCGAGCAAGCCGGCATCGCCATCGGGACGTAGTCGCAGGTCAATTTCATATAGACGACCCGACGACGTCATGGTGGACAGCCACGACGACATGCGCCTTCCCAGTTTGGCGTAGATCTCGCCCGCCTCATCTTCGCCGGGGTGGTCGTAGAGGAATACCAGATCGAGATCGGACGCATAGCCAATTTCCTTGCCGCCAAGCTTGCCATAGGCGATGATCGCGAATTTCGGGGGAGTCAGGTCTTTTCGGTTCTTGCGGCGTTGCACCAGCGGCCACACACGGTATATCGTTTCCGCGAGGAGCGTGTCGGCCAGCGCCGACAGGCGGTCTCCCAGATGTTCAACGGTCACGACGCCTTCCAGGTCCTGGGCAAGGAGTTGGAATGTGATCTGATGCTGCAGATCGCGCATCAGGTTCATCTGCTGCTCGATATCCGGCTGTCCGTCAGGCAGGGTGCACGCATCCAGTTCGCTATGCAATTGTTTGGCGATTTGTTGGAAATCTGGCGGTTCCAGCAGAGAATGCCATTCGATGAGGCTGTCCAGCAAAAGGGGATAGCGGCTAAGATAGTCGGATGCCCAGGGACTGGCGCTGACTATGCGCGCCACCCGCGCAAGAGTGTCGGGATACTCGGCCAGCAGGGCCAGGTATGCACTGCGCTGCGCAATATTCTCGACCAGCGTCAATAGTCGTATGGTCGTTTCCTGGGGCTGTTCGGTCTGGGCCGCGATACTGATAATGGAGGGCAGCAATGTTTCAATCCGCTTCCGGCTGGTTATAGGCAGGCTGCGGATGCGGTGGCTGTCCATCAAGGCATCGACGCGCTGGCAAACGGCTGGCGCCTGCGCGCCCAGATGCTGACGGATATGCTCAGTCAGATTACCGCAAGGCGCTTCGGCGTGTGAAGGCGATGTATCGTCGCCATTCTCGTCATCGCCTCCCATGCCTGCAAGTCGAAAGGCATTACGAAAGTTCTGTTCGACGTAGGCTCGATGATCCAACAGCTGGACATCGAATTCCGATAGTGTCATGTGCATGGATTGCGCCAATCCGAGGCGTTGCTCTTCGTCGCGTGGGAGCAAGTGGGTCTGCTCGTCCTCTCGATACTGCAGCCGGTGCTCGACCTGCCGCAGAAAGCAATAGGCGGCTTCGAGCTTGTCGGCGACTTCACTTGAAATGACGCCGGCGTCTTTCTGGGCGTGCAGCGCGGACAGTAGTGAACGTTGTTGCAGCGACGGCATGCGGCCGCCGCGTATCAGCTGGTTCAATTGAACGATAAACTCGATTTCGCGGATGCCGCCGTCGCCAAGCTTGATGTTATGCACCGTATCGACGCCTGTGCGTGCCAAAGCACGTCGCTGCCAGTCCTGGCGTATGCGTTCACGCAAACCGCGCAGTGCCGACAGGGCGTCGAAGTCGAAGTACTTGCGGTAGACAAAGGGAGTGCGCAGGGACTCGAGTTGTTCAAGCTGGCTGGCGGGATCGCTGTCGGGAAATGCCTTGCAGGGAATGCTTCGGCTTTTCAGCCAGGCATACCGTTCCCATTCGCGGCCCTGGGTCACCAGATAGTTTTCCAGAGCGTCCAGGCTCCAGGCCAGAGGACCTGAGTCGCCGTCCGGGCGCAGGCGCAGGTCGGTACGGAATACCTGGCCATCGGCATCGAGTTCCGAGAGGACCGGCATCATGCGTTGCGTCACGCGTCCATAGAACTCGTGATGACTCAGCTTCCGCCTCCCTGTGGTTTCTCCTTCCTCACCGTACAGCATGATGAGATCGATGTCGGACGATACGTTGAGTTCTTCCCCCCCGAGTTTCCCCATGCCCACGATCAACAATTCTTGCGGTCGGCCCGTATTCGGATCCAGTGGCACGCCATGAGCGTCGGCAAGGCTGTTTACGACACTTTTATATGCTTCGGCCACGGCCAGGTCGGCGAGTGCGGACATGGCTGTCACCACTTCATGAAGGGGGGCGCAACCGTTGATGTCACGTACCATGGTGGTGAAGAACACCCGTTCGCGCAACTGGCGCAATACCCTGCGGATATCCGGCAAGGCAAGTGCGGTGGCGGTGGTGTCCTGTCGCAGTTCATCAAACCAGGCATGGATGGTGTCTGGCGAGACAGGCTGCTGGATCGCGCTGATCAGCCAATGCTCGAACGCGTTGTTGGCGCCCAGCTTGCGGCGCAGGGCGCCAGACCATTGCAGGGCGGGCTCTAATATAATGGCGAGTGACATAAGGTTTGGAAGAAAGGGGTGAGGCTGGCAAACAGCGAGATGAAAACCGTGAAAACGGGTACAAGATACTGCAAATAATACTGTTCTGGTTAATTCTCAATCGGTGCTACGAATCGCTTCCCCCTTCTTAAAATTGCTCGCCAAGCTGTTGCTCCTCGTCTATTTCGTGGCAGGCGGCCTGTTTCTCGGTGTCAGGTACTGGTTGCTGCCCAATGTCGATCAGTGGAGACCGCAGATAGCGCAGCAGCTGTCTTCAGCCTTGAATGTCACCGTAAACCTGGGACATATCAGCGCCGACTGGAGCGGTCTGCGTCCGCGACTCGCCATGTCCGATGTTACGTTGATCGATAAGCGTCAACGCAAAGTGCTGGACCTCCCGCATGTCCGGGCCGAGCTGAGCTGGCGCAGCGTGGCCACATTGACGCTCCAGTTTTCACGCATCGATGCCAGCGGTGTCGATGTCAGTGTGCGCCGCGACCGTTTTGAGCGGTTCTGGGTCATGGGGCAATCGTTCGAGCCCAGTGTTCCCGAACAGCTGGATTCCGGCGTGTACGACGAAGTGATGGGCTGGCTGGCGACCCAACGCCAGGTTGTGTTGCGTGATTCGACCCTGCGTTGGCTGGATGAAACACGTACGAGGATCCCCTTGGTGTTCAGGGATATGACACTGGTCCTGCAGAATCGCGGCAGTGACCACCGTTTTTCCTTGAGTGCGGCGCCCCCCTCGGAGTTGGGAAGGTCCTTAGACCTGCGCGGCGAATTCAGGCAATTGACGGCTGCGCAAGGGCAGGCCTTTTCTTTGCGCAATAGCGTAGGCACCTTGTATGCTCAGATAGAGCGGATGAGTCCTTTGGGCTGGAGCACCTGGATCGACACACCACGCCAGCTTTTGTCGGGCGAGGTTACGGCAAAGGGGTGGCTGGAACTGAATGCGGGCACGATGGGACGCTACACGTCGGACATGGCGGCCTGGAACGGACGCTGGACGCTGGATGAACTCCCTGACGGCGGCCACGTCGCGGCTGAATTCCTGCACCTTTATCTGGCAGGCGGCTGGAACGGCTTCCAGGACGTATTTCCGTCGCTTTCGGACCTCGAGATGGCCGGTCGGCCACTCATCGGAGCCACCGGTTCAGCCGCGCCCATCGCACCGGTCGAAATTCGTCTGGCGGCCAAAGGCCTGGAATTCCAGGCCCCGACCCTGTTTGGTCGAACATTGCGTTTCGACATGTTGGATGCAAAAGGCAGCGCCAAGAGATCCCCAGACTCCACCTTGCAGCTGGATGTCGAACGTGTCAACCTGTCCAATCGCGATATGCAGGCCAGCCTGGCCGGCAGTTGGCGCGAAGGTGGCTCGAGCCCTGCCGGGCTGATCGATGCGTATGGACGCTTTCGACATGCGCTGATCGCATCAATCGACGATTACCTGCCCAACACTGTCAGCATGGAGGCTCGCGACTGGTTGGCCACAGGCCTGCTGGATGGTCAGATTGACAATGCAACTCTGACGCTCAACGGTGATCTTGCGCACTTTCCGTTTGCCCAAGACCCATCGAAAGGCAATTTTCGTGTCGTCGGGGAGTTTTCAGGAGGCGTCATCGACTACCTTCCCGCCGACGATAAATCGCCGGGCTGGCCGCGGATTTCAGATATGCGAGGCCGGGCGTCGTTGAACAGGGCCGATCTTCGCTTGGTCACGGACCGGGCGCTGATGCATCCCGACTCCGGCCTGCCCATCCAGTTAAGCACCGTCTTTGCCCATATTCCCAACATCGAGGAAAAACCTGTTCTGACCGTGCAGGGCACTACGCGCGGTGATAGTAAGGCCTATCTGGCGCTGATAACCCGTTCGCCGTTAGGTGAAATGCTGGATGGCGTGCTCAATACGGCAACGGCCGAGGGCGAATGGGTGGTTCCGCTAGGCTTGAGCATCCCCCTGCTTCATAGCCGCGATACAACAGTGCGGGGCGCAATCAGGTTTTCAGGCGGCAGCGTGCGCCTGTCACCAGCCATGCCGCCGTTTACACAACTGGCCGGCACTCTCGATTTTTCAGATGCCGGTCTCAGCGCAAAGGGATTGAAAGGAAGGTTTCTTGGAGGTCCTGTGTCCCTGAGTGGTGAGGCTGGTAAGGACGCGTCCACGGGTTTGCAAATGCAAGGACAGGTCGGCGCTGACGCGTTGGCGGGCTTTGTAGGCATGCAGGGAATGAAGCGCCTGAAGGGTACGGTACCGTACACGGCAGTGTTTCACCACGCCCGTACCCAGAAACTTTCTTTCACGATCAATTCAGATTTATCCGGTTTGGCACTTGATTTGCCCCCACCCCTTGGAAAGACTGCCGCGCAGTCGATGCCGTTGAGAATCGATTGGGGCGAACATACTGATGGCAAGCTCGTGGCCATGAAGATTGCGGTGGGCAACACGATACATGCCACGCTGCTGCACGACAGGAAGCAGGTTGCCGGCCCGTACTTCTCTTCGGCCGCGCTGGGGGTGAACCAGGATGCGGTGCTTTCAGGCGCCGGTGCGAATGTCGATATCCGCTACCCATCTGTCAATGTCGATGCCTGGGACCGCGTGATCACCGAATTTGCCACCCCGCTGCCCGAGACAAAAAAAGGCCAGAACTACCGATTGTTACCCGAGCTGCGCCAACTGCGCCTGCAGACCGGGCGGGCGCAGGCCTTGGGGCTGGTATTTGATGAGCTGACCTTCACCGCCCGCCGTCCAGCAACCGCACAGTGGCGTGTGGACATTAGTTCTTCGCAAACGGCCGGCACACTGTTCTGGCGCGAAGCGCATCAGCGGATTGCGGGACATATCGACGCCAAATTCGACCGGCTGGCCCTGGGACCCCAAAAGAAGGCGGGTGCAGACGGCAAAGCGCCCGACGACCAAAGCTACGAGGTCAGCGATCAACTCGATATACCGGGCGTCAATCTGTACGTGAAGAACTTGCGTCTGTACGGTCGGGATGCCGGTGAATTGACTGTCGTAGGCGTCAATCAGGCCCGTGGACAGTTATGGCGGCTTGATCAGTTGAAGGTGACCGGTCCTGGAGGTCTATTGACGGGGGCGGGTACGTGGCGGCTTAGCGGCAAGGACCGCGGGTTGACACTGGATGCCGAAGCGACGTTCAGCAACCTTGGTGAATACCTCGAGCACGCTGGTTTCAAGGATCTCATGAGGGGAGGCGCTGGCAAAGTCGTTGGCCGCCTGGAATGGCACAATATGCCGTGGGACGTGAGTCGGGCCGACTTGAACGGTAAAGTGGAGATCGACCTGCAGAATGGCCGGTTCAGCAGCGTGAATTCTCGATCGTCACGCTTGCTGGAATTATTATCGCTGCAGTCGTTGCAAAGATTGGCGCGTATGGACATCAACCCTGCCGGATTGGCCAAAGACGGCTTTCCGTACGACAGGCTGCGTGGCACTTTGCTATTGAATAGCGGTGTGATGAGTACTGACGACTACCGCGTCGTAGGTCCGGTGGGTACTATCGTCCTTGCCGGCGACATCAATTTGATCAGTGAGCGATTGGATCTCGAAGCGGTGGTCGTACCGAACCTGGATGTCAGCGGAGCGGCCATCGCGGCTGGTATCGCCATCAATCCCATCGTGGGTATAGGCGCGTTTCTGACGCAGTGGTTGTTGAAAACGCCTTTGGCCAAGGCAATGACGGCACAATATCATATCGACGGCGACTGGGATGATCCCAAGATCAGCGATACGGTTGTACCCGCCGCGTCAAAGGTGAAAGAATCCAGTCCCGTCACACCCTGAAACGTCGGGGGGTGTACGGATGCCGGAAACAATGATGCCGCAGTGCGTGGCCCGCGAAGGCACTACGCTGCGGCATCATTGTATTGGTTGCCAGCTGCTAACAAATACCTTGTTGAAGCATGGCGTCAGCCACTTTGACGAAGCCAGCGATGTTGGCGCCATTTACGTAGTTGACCGATTTGGCGCCAGAGCTTGTACCGTGCCGCACACAGTTCTCGTGAATGTCGCGCATGATCGCGTGCAACTTGCTATCAACCTGTTCACGTGTCCACTGCAGACGCTGTGAGTTTTGGCTCATTTCGAGACCGGATACGGCCACACCGCCCGCATTGCTGGCCTTACCCGGCGCATATAGGATGTTGGCATCGATAAAGGCGTCGACGGCATTCAGGCTGGTTGGCATGTTGGCGCCTTCGGCGACACAACGGACACCATTCTTGATCAGCGTTTTGGCATCGTCGATTTCAAGCTCATTTTGCGTGGCGCAGGGAAGGGCGACATCGACTGGCACGTGCCACGGTCTTTTTCCCGCTTCATAGACGAGATTGAACTGCTTGGCGTAGTCTTCGACCCGCCCCCGCTGCTTGGTCTTGAGCTCGATGAGCGCGGCCAGCTTTTCAGGGGTAAAACCGGCTTTATCGATCACGGCCCCATGAGAGTCACTGACCGTGATGACCTTGGCGCCCAGTTGCATGCACTTTTCGATGGCGTATTGAGCAACGTTGCCCGAACCCGATACGGATACCGTCAGACCTTCCATCGATTGGCGCGCGTGCTTGAGCATTTCTTCGGCAAAATAGACCGTGCCGTATCCCGTGGCTTCCGGGCGGATCAGGCTGCCTCCGAAGCTTAGACCTTTGCCAGTGAACACCGACCCGGCCGAATTCGACAGCTTCTTCATCATGCCAGCCATGAAGCCGACTTCGCGAGCTCCTACGCCGATATCCCCGGCCGGAACGTCGGTGTCGGGACCCAGGTGCCGGTACAGTTCGACGATGAGGGCCTGACAGAAGCGCATGACCTCGCCATCGGACTTGCCTTTCGGGTCGAAATCGGAGCCGCCTTTTCCGCCACCCATGGGAAGCGTCGTCAGCGCATTCTTGAATGTCTGTTCAAATGCCAGAAATTTCAGGATCGACAGGTTTACAGATGGGTGAAAGCGCATGCCGCCCTTGTATGGACCGATGCTCGCGCTGTGCTGGATACGAAAACCGCGATTGATTTGCACTTTGCCTTGGTCGTCCACCCAGGAAATGCGAAATTGAATGACCCGCTCCGGCTCGACCAAGCGTTCCAGGATGCCATGCTGCGCGTAATGAGGGTTCTGTTCAATGAACGGCCAAAGGCTGTGCATGACCTCTTTGACGGCCTGCATGAACTCCGGCTGATTCGGGTCGCGGGCGTGTATCTGGGCAAGAAACTGATCGAGCGTAGGTAGGGTCATCGTTTTATTTCTTCATCATGTCGAAAAATTCGGAATTGGTCTTGGTCGCGCGGATTTTATCCAGGATGAATTCCATGGCTTGGACTTCATCCATGTCGTGGATGAATTTACGCAGTACCCAGATCTTCTGCAGAAGTTCTGGTTTGATCAAGAGTTCTTCGCGGCGCGTACCGGACTTGTTCAGGTTGATAGCCGGATACACGCGTTTTTCGGCCAGCCGGCGTTCCAGATGAACTTCAGAGTTGCCGGTGCCTTTGAATTCTTCGTAGATGACTTCATCCATCCGGCTGCCCGTTTCCACCAGGGCTGTACCAATGATGGTCAGCGAGCCGCCTTCTTCCACATTGCGGGCAGCACCGAAAAATCGTTTGGGTCGTTGCAGCGCATTGGCGTCGACGCCACCGGTAAGGACCTTGCCGGAGGCGGGGACCACGGTGTTGTAGGCACGCGCCAGGCGTGTGATGGAATCAAGCAGGATGACGACATCTTTCTTGAGCTCGACCAGGCGCTTGGCTTTTTCAATGACCATTTCGGCCACTTGCACGTGCCGTGTGGCGGGTTCGTCGAAGGTGGATGCCACGACTTCACCGCGCACGGTGCGTTGCATCTCGGTAACTTCTTCTGGGCGTTCATCGACCAGCAACACGATCATGACCGCGTCAGGATAGTTGGCACTGATCGCGTGAGCCATGTGCTGCATGATCACTGTCTTGCCGGACTTGGGGCTGGCCACGATAAGGGCGCGCTGACCTTTGCCGATCGGAGCAAAGATATCCATGATTCGGCCGGTGACGTTCTCTTCGCTTTTAATGTCGCGTTCAAGCGTCATTACCTCGTCCGGATGCAGTGGCGTGAGGTTCTCAAACATGATGCGGTGCTTGATGGCCTCGGGTTGCATGCCATTGACTTTGTCGACCTTGACCAAGGCAAAATAGCGCTCGCCGTCTTTGGGAGTACGAACTTCACCCTCGATGGAGTCACCGGTATGCAGATTGAAGCGACGAATCTGTGACGGCGAAATATAAATGTCGTCGGTACTGGCCAGATAGGAGGTTTCAGGCGAACGCAGGAAACCAAAACCGTCAGGCAGGACTTCGAGGACGCCGTCGCCGAAGATCTGTTCGCCTTGCTTGGCATGCCGCTTCATGATGGCAAACATCAGTTCTTGTTTGCGCAGCCGGCTGGCATTGTCTATGTCAAGGCCGGCGGCCATTTCGAGAAGCTTCGAAACGTGCTGTGCTTTTAATTCGGTGAGATGCATGTGCGGAAAGAGGGGGGTATTTGCAAAGTAGTGGCGAGCCTAGAGCAGGCTCGCGCGAAAACGACCTTTTACAGGGATTCGTCTAGGAAGGTGTTGAGTTGCGACTTGGACAATGCGCCGACTTTCGTGGCAGCAGGCTTGCCGTCTTTGAAGAGCATGAGGGTGGGGATGCCGCGAATGCCGAACTTGGCAGCTGTCTCGGGGTTTTCGTCCACGTCGACTTTGGCTATGATAACACGCCCCTCGTATTGGCCCGCTGCCTCTTCGAGCAGGGGAGCGATCATTTTGCAGGGGCCGCACCATGCGGCCCAGTAATCGACCAGTACGGGTACGTCGGAGTTCAGGACGTCATTCTCGAAAGACGCGTCGCTCACGTGTTTGATGGATTCGCTCATGATAGGAAAACTAAGAAAATGATAGTGACTTGAATTTGCCGTCAGGAAGAAAGACAGCAAGACCATGTATTCTAATAAGCAAACGGCGCCTGGCGCCCGTTTTTTTACAAGCATACCACTGACAGCCCCGCCGCGCACAAGGCGTTTTGTCCATGATGGCGCGGGCTGCGTCCACTGCAATAAAGCGCATACTCCGTAAAATACCGTAATTCCTACAGAAAATTAGAGAAAAAATTGGCTACACCACGCTACGACGAAACATCCATCCGAGTACTCAAAGGTCTTGAGCCCGTGCGTCAACGGCCCGGCATGTACACACGTACCGACCATCCCCTGCATATTCTCCAGGAAGTCATCGACAATGCTGCAGACGAAGCCCTGGCCGGATTCGTCCAGCAGATAAAGGTGACGCTGCACACCGACGGCAGCGTGACCGTCGAAGACGATGGGCGTGGCATTCCCGTGGGTCTGCACCCCGAAGAGCACGCTCCTGTGGTCGAACTGGTTTTCACACGGCTCCATGCCGGAGGCAAGTTCGACAAGAAGGATGGCGGTGCCTATGCGTTTTCAGGCGGCCTGCATGGTGTCGGCGTTTCAGTGACCAACGCACTGTCCACCCGGCTCGAAGTGCGCGTGTGGCGTGATGGCAAGACACACGAGCTGGTATTTGCCCATGGTGACGTGCTGGAACCCTTGGAAGAGCTGGATCCGGTCGGGCGAAAAAAAACCGGTACGCGAGTGCGGGTCTGGCCCGATCCCAAATATTTCGACTCGGCGACCATACCCATGGCGGAGCTTGTGCATGTATTGCGCAGCAAGGCTGTGCTGTTGAATGGCATCAAGGTCACGTTGACGCTCGAGAAAACCGCCGAAACGCGCGAATGGCAATATGAAGACGGCGTGCGCGGCTATCTGGAAGAGGCCTTGGGCGACGCCGAGAAAATCATACCGGTCTTCGAGGGCAGACAATACGCCGGCGACGACGACGATTCCTTTGCGCCGGGGGAAGGCGCGCACTGGGTGGTCGTATGGACGGCCGACGGCCCCGTGGTAAGGGAGTCGTATGTGAACCTTATCTCGACCACGGCGGGCGGTACCCATGAAGCGGGGCTGCGCGACGGATTGTTCAACGCCGTCAAGTCGTTTGCCGAGTTGCACAGTCTGGTGCCCAAGGGCGTCAAGCTGCTGCCGGAAGATGTCTTTGCACGGGCCAGTTTCGTATTGTCCGCCAAAGTGCTCGATCCCCAGTTCCAGGGGCAGATCAAGGAACGCCTGAATAGCCGGGATGCCGTGCGACTGGTGAGCGGGTTCTCCAGGAATGCGCTGGACCTCTGGTTGCATGCCCATGTCGAGTATGGCAAGAAGCTGGCCGAGAGCGCCATACGACAGGCGCAGGCCCGTGCCAAGTCGGCGCAGAAAGTGGAAAAACGCAAGAGCTCCGGTGTGGCGGTATTGCCCGGCAAGTTGACTGACTGCGAGTCCAGTGACATTTCCCGGACGGAGGTCTTCCTGGTCGAAGGAGACTCGGCTGGCGGCTCGGCAAAAATGGGGCGCGACAAGGGCTTTCAGGCGGTCCTGCCCCTGAGAGGCAAGGTATTGAATTCCTGGGAGGTCGACCGCGATCGCTTGTTCGCCAATAATGAAATCCACGATATTGCGGTGGCCATCGGGGTGGATCCCCATGGGATTGACGACAAAGCCGATCTTTCCGGCTTGCGCTACGGGCGTGTCTGCATATTGTCGGATGCCGACGTGGATGGCTCGCATATTCAGGTGCTTTTGCTGACATTGTTTTTCCGCCACTTTCCCCGGCTGGTCGAAGCCGGACATGTATATGTTGCTCGTCCTCCCTTATTTCGGCTGGACGTGCCAGCGGCCGGCAAGCGGCCTGCGCGCAAGGTATATTGCCTGGATCAGGGCGAGCTCGATGCGGCACAGGACAAATTGCGCAAGGAAGGCGTGCGCGAAGCGTCGTGGAGCATCAGCCGGTTCAAGGGCCTGGGCGAAATGAGCGCCGAGCAGCTATGGGACACGACGATGAACCCCGATACCCGTCGGCTTACGCCAGTGGCGTACGGCGACCTTGGGCTGGCGGCTACAACGCAGATGTTCGATATGCTGATGGGAAAGGGGGAATCGGCGCAACGCCGCACCTGGCTCGAGCAGAAAGGAAATCTGGCCGAGGTCGACGTTTAAATCCACACAGAGATGACAATGGACAGTATTCAAACAGGCTTGTTCGACGAAGCACCGAACGGCGATAGTATTACGCTCGCGCATTACGCGGAGCAGGCATACCTTGATTATGCCGTATCGGTGGTACGGGGAAGGGCATTGCCCGATCTCACCGATGGCCAAAAGCCGGTCCAACGCCGCATTCTCTACTCCATGCAGGCCATGGGGCTTACCTCCGGCGCGAAGCCGGTCAAATCCGCCCGGGTCGTGGGCGATGTGCTTGGCAAGTATCACCCTCATGGCGATCAAGCCGCTTACGATGCCATGGTGCGTATGGCGCAAGATTTCATGTTGCGCTATCCCCTGGTGGATGGTCAGGGCAACTTCGGCTCGCGTGACGGCGACAACGCGGCGGCCATGCGGTATACCGAGGCCAGGCTCACCCCTTTTGCCCGCGTGTTGCTCGACGAACTCGACGAAGGCACGGTGGATTTCGCGCCGAACTACGATGGTAGCCAGAAAGAGCCCATGCTGCTGCCGGCGCGATTGCCGGTCATGCTGCTCAATGGCGCGTCGGGCATTGCCGTGGGCATGGCCACTGAGATTCCCGCCCATAATTTGCGGGAGATCGCCAGTGCATGCGTGAGCCTCATCAAGAATCCCAAACTCTCCGACGAGGATCTCTACGCCCTTGTGCCGGGGCCCGATTTCGCGGGAGGCGGACAGATCATTTCCTCACCGGCCGATATCGCACATATCTATAGCGTGGGGCGCGGTTCCATCAAGGCCCGCGCACGGTGGCAGTTCGAGGAACTTGCCAGGGGGCAATGGCAGCTGGTCATCACCGAACTGCCGCCCGGCACCTCGTCGCAGAAAATCCTGGAAGAAATCGAGGATCGGACCAATCCCAAGATCAAGGCGGGCAAAAAAAGCCTCAGTACCGATCAACAGCAGACCAAAGCCCTCATTCTGGGATTGCTGGACACCGTGCGCGACGAATCCGGCAAACAGGCCTCGATACGTCTGGTTTTCGAACCCAAGAGCAGCCGCATAGACCGGAATGAATTCATCAACACGCTCCTGGCCCAGACCAGCATGGAAACCGGCGTTTCCATCAACCTGGTGTGTATCGGCACCGATGGGAGACCCGGCCAGCGGTCCCTGCGCCAGGTCTTGACCGATTGGCTGGGATTTCGCGCGCACACGATTACCCGTCGCACCCAGTTCAGGCTGGATAAAGTCACCGATCGCATCCATGTGCTGGAAGGCCGGATGGTCGTTTACCTGAATGTGGACGAAGTGATCCAGACCATACGCGAATCGGATGAGCCACGCACTGCACTGATGCAGCGCTTTGACTTGTCCGAGCGTCAGGCCGAAGATATTCTTGAAATGCGCTTGCGTCAGTTAGCACGGCTGGAAGGCTTCAAGATAGAAAAAGAGTTGGCCGTCCAGAAGGACGAACAGACTACCCTACAGGAATTGCTGCACAATCCCAATGCTTTCAAGCGTCTGATGATCAAGGAAATCGAAGCCGACGCGAAGACCTATGGCGATGATCGACGCACGCTGATAGAAACCGCTGAACGCGCTGTGCTAGAAAGCCGCGTCATTGAAGAGCCGGTAACAGTCATTATTTCCCAACGTGGCTGGCTTCGTACCCGCCAGGGGCATGGCCACGATGTCGGGCAGTTCAGCTTCAAGGCGGGCGACGGCCTTTATGATGCGATTGAATGCCTCAGTACCGACGATCTCGTCGCGTTCTCCACCAGTGGCCGCGTGTATACCGTGGCCGTGGCAGGATTGCCTTCGGCACGTGGCGATGGCCAGCCGATCACCACGATGATAGAAATGGAGGCAGGCAGCCGCATCACCCACATGATCGCCGGTGCTGCCAGCCAGCGTTATGTGCTTGGCACACAGGATGGCTATGGTTTCATCACCACGCTCAAAGACCTCACCTCGCGCCAACGCGCTGGCAAGCAATTCGTTACGCTGGAAAAGGACGGCGTTTTATTGAAACCCATAGGACTGCGCGCTACAGATCACTATATCGCGATGTTGTCCAAAAAAGGGCGTTTCCTGGTCGTGGACCTTGCTGAACTCAAGTCCCTTTCCGGAGGCGGGCGAGGCACCATACTCATGGGTCTGGATGCAGGCGATGTGCTCGCCCAGTGCGTGCCAGGGGGTGCGGCCGGCATATCGGTCAGCGGGATATACCGCAACAAGGAAACAGTGCAGGAACTCGACACTGCCGCCCTGGAAGACTATGTGGGAAAACGGGCACGCAAGGGCAAAGCCTTGTCGGTAAAGGTCAAGCAACCCGTGCTGTCCCCGGTGTAACCCGCGGTGCCCTAAAATGCGTACATTCCCTTAAATTTTTGACTACTAGCGATTATGAGTTTCAAGGTCACGGTTCACCCCAGCAATCACGAATTCCAGGTCGAAGAGGGCCAGTCCGTGCTCGATGGCGCCCTGGCGGCGGGCATCGTTCTGCCTTATAGTTGTCGCAATGGAGCATGCTCGACCTGTAAAGGCAAGGTGGTTTCGGGCGAATTCGATGCGGGACCGAGTCCCGCACAGATACTGTCTCCTGAAGACCTGGCGCAGGGCTATACCTTGTTCTGCCAGGCCAGGCCCCAGTCCGATCTGTTGATCGAGGCCCACGAAATCCGCATGGCCAGCGACATCCAGATACGCAAGATGCCATCCCGCGTCATGGCCCTCGACCTCGCCGCCAGCGACGTCATGATAATAAAGCTGCAATTGCCTGCTACGGACCCGTTTCGGTTCTATGCGGGACAGTATCTGGAATTCATCCTGAAGGATGGCCGCCGGCGCAGCTATTCCATGGCCACGCCGCCGTCCGAAAACAACCTGGTCGAACTCCACATTCGCCACACGCCAGGAGGCGTCTTCACCGATCATGTATTCGGAGCCGGCGCAACGCAGATGAAAGTTCGCGAGATCCTGCGTGTCGAAGGGCCATTCGGTTCATTCTTTTTGCGGGACGATAGCGACAAGCCGGTAATTTTCCTGGTCAGTGGCACGGGCTTTGCACCCATAAAGGCCATCGTCGAGCGCATGATTGAGTCCGGCAACCAGCGCGAGGCAGTCCTGTACTGGGGGGGGCGCCGCCCAGGCGATCTGTACATGCACGACAAGGCGATGGAATGGACGCAGACCTTGCCCCATTTCAGCTATGTGCCGGTGGTGTCCGACGCTCGAGCCGAAGATGGCTGGAACGGTCGTACCGGGTTTGTCCACCAGGCTGTACTCGATGACTTTCCTGATCTTTCCGGGTATCAGGTATATGCCTGCGGGGCTCCCATCATGGTGGAAAGCGCCAGGAAAGCGTTTATTGGGAACAGAGGATTGCCCGAAGAAGACTTCTTCGCCGACGCATTCACGACGGAAGCCGACGTACCCTAGGCGATCGCGGACAGAGCGCGGGCCGGCAGCAAAGGCGTCTTATAGCGCCTCTCTTCATCAGCGGCAAAGGCAACGACTATGAGAATAGCAATACTGGGTAGCGGTATTATCGGAATTTCGACCGCATGGTGGCTCAACCAGGCGGGACACGACGTGGTGGTCATTGACCGCGAAACTGGGCCTGCCCAGGAAACCAGTCGAGCCAACGGCTGCCAGATCTCGGTTTCTTACGCCGAGCCCTGGGCAAATCCGCAGGCGCCCCTTAAACTCGCTCGTTGGCTCTTTCGGGACGATGCACCCTTGCTGTTTCGTCCGCAATTTGATTTGCGCCAATGGTGGTGGGGCCTGATGTTCCTGCGTGAATGCCTGCCCGGTCGCCTCGCGCCGAATATACGTGCCATGGTTCGTCTTGCAGAATACAGCCGGAATACATTGCGTCATATGCGCAGCGACCTGGGCATACAATACGATCACCTCGAACAGGGCATTATCAATTTCTATCGGGATCCCGCTGAATTTGAAAGTTCCCAGGAAATGGCGGGCGTCATGCGCAACTTCGGCGTAGACCGGCGCATCGTGACGACCGACGAAATCGTCCAGCTGGAACCGTCCCTGGCTCATATGCGCAGCTCAATCGTGGGCGGTGATTACACCGCGGAAGATGAAACCGGCGACATCTATTTGTTTACGACGGCTCTCGCCGAGCGGGCGCGACATGCGGGCGTGGAATTCCGTTACTCTACCGAGCTCACCCGGTTGATACCCGCGGGTGGACGAATCACCGGGGCGGAAGTCATCCGGCCGGACGGTTTATATGAAACCGTACACGCTGATGCCTACGTGGCCGCGCTGGGTTCTTATACGCCGCATTTCGTGGCACCCCTGGGTATTCCCTGCAATGTCTATCCGGCCAAAGGCTATTCCGCCTCGTTCGATATCGTGGATGCAACCGCGGCGCCGACAATCAGCCTGACGGACAGCGCACACAAAGTCGTATACAGCCGTCTGGGCAATCAACTGCGTATGGCGGGCACGGCGGAACTTTCCGGGTATTCGCGTGCTCTTAATACAATCCGTTGCGATAATATGCTGCGGCTCGCCCAAGAGTTGTTTCCAACGGCGCTGGATTTTGATAACGTACGCTTCTGGTCGGGACTGCGCCCTGCAACACCTTCGAATGTTCCTCTTATCGGCAAGACAAGAATCCGGAACCTGTATCTCAATACCGGCCACGGTACATTGGGTTGGACCATGGGCGTTGGTTCAGGCCGCGCCTTGGCCGACATCATTTCGGGCCGCCAACCCGAACCCGAATTTCCTTTTCTAGGTTAATTGTTTTATGACACAACATTGGTTTTTTGACGCTCTTGGTTCGGGGCGTCGGCTGGCGTGGATGAGCGCCGGATCCTTGCTACTTTCTTCCATGGCAGCCGCAGCCGCGACTGACATCCAGGTTTGGCACTCGCTTAACCCTTACAATAAAAAAGTCTTCGAAGAACTGGTCAAGGATTTCAACAAAGATCAGAAAGATGTCAAGGTCCAGTTGAAGTCCTTCGACACTCCGCAGCACATCGAGGCGGCATTGAACAAGGTCAAGAAAGGCGAAAACAAGCCAGCGCTGGTTCAGCTCGATGACGCACGGGCGCCAGACAATATTGCAGCACGGTCCTACATACAACCGCTGCACGCACTGATCGCCAAGCACCCGATCAAGGACGCCAAGTGGTTCCTGCCGGAATTCAACACGTTCATGCGGGATGCCAAAGGCCGACTTGTCGCCTTTCCGTATATGGTCGACGTTCCGGTCATGTACTACAACGTGGACGCATTCAAGAAAGCAGGCATCAAACCCGCCGAGCCGCAACGTTCCTGGAAAGGGTTGCAGGACCAGTTGGTCACCATGGCGAATAACGGTTCGCGAAATTGCCCGCTGACCAGCGATCAGTCGGTATCGGTCAATCTGGAGAACCTGGCAGCCGTAAACAACCAGCCGTATACCACGCAAGGCAATGGTTTGACATCCAAGGGTACACCCGTATTTTCATTCGATTCGATGTACATACGGCATCTGTCGATGATGATCAGTTGGGTCCGCACAGAGTTGCTGGTCAAGCCAGAACACGATGCGGTGGCCGCCAAGCGTTTTGCCCAGGGTGAGTGCGCCGTGCTGATGTCGACATCCAGCAACCTGGGCTGGTTCAAAGACGTGAAGAAACTCGACTTTGCCATCAGTGGCTTACCGTATTACCCCGAAGTCACGCCGAAGCCTGGGAATCCATTCGTGGGCGGCTCCGCGCTGTGGGCGATATCTGGGCATCCCAAGGAAAGCGATGCAGCCAGCCTTCAGTTCCTGTCTTGGTTAAGCCAGCCAAAACAGGCCGCCGGCTGGTTCCAGAACACGGGCTTTTTGCCTTTGACCAAGCAAGCGTTCGACCAGACCGATAAATCGTATTACAAGAATCTTGGCGACTGGCAGCAGCTTGTAGCGGTCTACGCTACAAAGCCAGCAGTCACGTCTCGCGGTTTCCGCATCAAGAACTATCCGCAGATCCGTGCCATGTTCCAGCAGAAGCTTGACGGGGCTTTCAATGGCAAGCAGCCAGCGGTGACAGCACTGAAGTCAGCCTCTGCTGAAGCAGGCAAGCTCATGCAGTAAAGGAAGAGTCCTCGGCAACTGCGCTGCCGCCACCGCCTTCCCGCAAGAAATGAAACACCCCATGGGCAACTCCAGCCCACGGGGTGTTTCGCATTTTCCGCCGGATGCTTGCTTTAAGTGATTGATTTATTGGGGATAAATAGTTGGAATAGGGACGATAAAAGCCTCTATTCGTAAAAGTCTGTCTAGCGGCAAAAAGAAGTGGCGCCCAAGATAGCTGAAACGCCAAGGTGGCGTGAATCACTATCTTGGATCTGAATATGGCCAGAATGCTTATTGCTTCGATACTGTCTGGATTCTTGTCGGCGTGCTCGGGCCTGCCCGATTGGGCCTTGGTCTATCCTTTCCAGAATCAGCCAACTGCCGGCCCGGTCTCACACTACAGCTTCGCATGGCGTCTGTCGGGCGACAGGGCAGTCGCGCCAATTCAGGTTTTCGACAACGGACGACAGACATGGCTTCAGTTTCCGCCACAGCGGCCCCTGCCGGCAGTATTTGAACATACCACCGCAGGCGATCGAGCCTTGCATTACAAGCGGGAAGGTGCCTACGTAGTATTGGATGGTGTCTGGCCCAAGTTGGTCTTGCGCGGCGGACGACTGCAAAGTTGGGTCGAACAGCTGCCCGTTTCCTCTGACGTCCCGGTCTCTGCATCAACCGTTACATCCGTCACGCCGACCATGATTCCTGTCGATGCGTCTCCAGCTGCACCTGCGATCGTGCCAGCGGCCACTACCATGGCCACTGCGACCGCCGATCCTGAAGTCGCTCCGGCGACCGTGCAGCCAGATCTGCAGACAGCGGCACAGCCACCTGTCCAGCTACCACTGAATCCTGCCCTTGCGTCCAGGGACAGTGCAAATTCCATAGCCTTGCCGGCATCCGGCATGCCAGACGAGTCGCCGCAACGTTATACCGTGAGTCCCAAAGACCTGAATTTGCGCTTGGCATTGACACGCTGGGCGCAATCCGTCGGATGGACCTTCGAGTCCGAGCATTGGGCCGTTGATGCCGATATCCCCATTGTGGCATCTGCGACGTTCGAACCAGGTTTCAAGCCTGCGGTGCAGGATCTTGTGGCAAGCACTGAACTGGCGGACCGGCCTTTGCGGCCATGTTTCTATTCCAACCGGGTGCTGCGTATCGTCCCATATGCCCAGCAGTGCGATCGCACGGTTGCTGGCGCGGGGGCTTCGTAATGGCCTTGATGCGATGCCTGCCTGCGACCTTGTCATGCATTCTGCTGTCAGCTTGTGCGGTCGGTGAACGAATGCAAGATATGGTGGCCGTGATAAGCCAGGCGCGTTCCAGCGCCCAGGCCCAGCACGAAGGCTTCGCCCGTTCGGTTGGCAGCAAGGAAGAGAGGCGGGCAGCCCAGGTGGTAGACAAGCCGTGGCTGGTTGGCCGGGCCCGTCCACTTGCGCGGGAAATAACCTTGCCACCTGCATTGCGGGCCAATGTCAACACCACGTTAATGTTCGCAGACGGAGCCATGGATTTATCCCGATTGGCTCAGCGCATCGCCTCGGCAACTGATATTCCGGTATTTGTTGCACCCGACGCGTTGCTGCCGCTGGAACATTTCGCGCCCCGTCTTGGCGTAATCGCCAAGGGCAACGCGATAGCGGCTCCCAGTATTGTCACCTTATCCGGAGGACCCGAGCCGCTGGCCCGGATACTGGATCGCATCAGCGCACGTCTGGGCGTCATGTGGCAATACCGAAATGACCGCATTGAGTTCTATCGCACTGATACCCTAAACGCGCATACATTGACACGGCACACGTAACGCGCTATCTTGGATGTACATCTAGCCCACACAACTGGAGCAGACATGCCGCTCAAAAAACGATCAAAAGAGCAGCTGACCTCATCTGCACGCTTGGCGTATATAAACGTGTTTTACCCCTCTCAGTGCGAACTCACTGAGACGATCGCCAAATTCACTCCCCTTAGATTCACAGATACCGCCCTGCAACTTTCCCCAGTAGAGAACGGTGTGATACGCAAATTTCCCATAATCCTTAGGGGTGATGGGACGCTGTGGGATCTCGGTAATTTGTATCTAATGCACAAATTTATTGAGCTTGCAAAGGTAAAACTTCCGAGTGTTGCCACCATACAAGGAATGGCGAAGCACCTGATGATGTACTTGCGATGGATCGAGCATGTGCGCGAGCAAGGTAAGGCTATTCATGAGCTCTACTTCCCGGACCAAGAAGAGTTCCGGGTAACTTATTCTTATTATCGTTATCTCCAGAGCTTGCTTAGAAAGACTCCCCAACCCATTTTGCTGAGTGTCGCTAAGGGGCGTATGCAGACGGTGATCGGATTCTATCGAGGGATTTTGCACGGTGGGTTGGTTCGTGAGTCAGCGATTGCTAATGCCCCCTATGACGCAAGTACAATCGGACTCCCCATCATAAGCCGTATCGGCTTGCAGTACATTAAACATGTTGAGACAACCAATTTAACGATCAAAGCTCCTAGACGTGAAATTGCTCTAGGAACGATTCAAGACGGCGGCAATCTGCGCCCTTTGACTGTAGAAGAGCAAGAAATCATTTTTTCTGAGCTCGAGCACTACGGCAACCGGGCCTTCCAGCTCATGTGTTTTGTTGCGGTGTATACAGGCGCTCGAATACAGACAGTGTCCACGCTCAGAATTAAACATATTAAAGGCGTTCTAAAATCAAAATCTGTTAATGGTGAGCACTTGCTCAATATAGGCCCCGGAACTGACATAGATACTAAAGATGATGTCAATTATCGTATTCACATTCCCTCCAAGCTTGCGCAGATCCTGGACGAATATATTACGTCTGAAGAGCATGCGGAGAGGCGTGCCAACAGCTTCTATGGAGACAGTGATGAAAACTACGTATTTCTTGCTAGCAACGGTTCAGCGTATTTAACCAGCAAGCGAGAGGTACAAGACCGCCAAGTGGGGGCATTTAGTAAACGCCTCTCGCCCAAGGATCGTGTGACCTTCACGATTCAAGAAGGCAATGCAGTGCGCAATTATATTTATCGCCTAATAAGAAACATCCGCCGCAAACAACCAGATTTCAACCACTTCAGGTTTCATGATTTACGTGCAACCTTTGGTATGAATTTTGTGCGTGATGCAGATCTGGCAGGGGTTCGCGATGTGCGGGAACCTTTGAGGGCGAGAATGGGGCACAAGAGCTTCCAAACCACCCAACTTTATCTCAATTATGACGAGACGAACCGGGCTGTACAGAGCATTACCGTCTATCACCATGACCGACTTAATCGATTGGTATAAAAAAAATGACCGTAGATGCCCAGCGCTATGAGCTACCCAGCGGTATTAAAACCTTTACGATTAATGAACAATATGTCGTTCCTGAATTTGATCCCGCGCTCACCATCGTTGATTTGGGAGCAGGTGCAAGCGCTGGAAGACGTCTTATCCGCGCATACTGCTGGTGCTATCTGGACAGACTATCTTTAGACTCGACCGTCACCAGCACTAAGGAAAAGCAAAAGGTCAACCTCATAAGTTGCTGTCCTCAGCGCGTCGAGATCGTTCGCAAACTTGTTTCGAGCGCCTTGTTAAGGCCGGTTAACTTGGGTGTGTTAGCCCATATATCCAGGGCTTTTGGATGGATTGACCAGCAGAGCCGTAACAGGGATTTACTCACGTTGGATTCGGCCAAAGGGTTATATCAAGACTACACTGCGCATCTTCGGCACTGCATACAGCTCTCGAATGTGGGTGGCAAAAAAGCAGATGCAATTGGATATGGCCACGCTAGTCATTGTCAGCTAGGCATGGCCTTGATCTGCGCTGCGGCGACAGGTCTGGAAAGCAGTATCGTGCGAAGCTGGGCATATTTTATTCCTCTAAGAGCAAGTGGACCGTCTCGCGCGTTCCCCGCACCTAAGACTACTGAAGATGAGCATGCTGTTGCCCACGCCTTACACACAAGATTCTTCATCGCATTCAGTGATGCGATACTCAATAATGCCCCTCCACCGATCGTGGTTGAATTATCGGACATTGGGTTCGAGGATGTCATTTTCTACAGTGAAAACCACAACTCGATCAGCGGGTGGGCAGGGGGTTGGGGAAAATACCAGGGGAAAGACTGGACGTCCTATTTTTATGGAAGAGACGGGGTTTTTCGGGGCAGCCGCAAAGACTTTGATAAGCTCCTAGCCACGAACGGGATTGAGCCATTTGGGAATGCAACATCCACGTACAGGTCTCGTCAACGTAGAGCCAAAGTGTTCAGCGAGATCGATCAAAGGTTCATAGCCAACATGGCCACCCGCCATGCTGGCTACCTTCTGATGGCAGAAGCGGGTAGCAATGCGTCCACACTAATGACAGTGGACTGCTCTCGAGTACGGTTAGATCAAGTGCTTGGCGCATCGCGCCTGTTAGCCGTAAAACCACGTGCACGCTATGAGCAGCAACCCCAATTCGTTGATCTGAGATTCGTACAGACGACATGGAGGCGCTACTTAGAGTTGCGTGAGTGGATGGTGCAACATCAGCATGAAAAAGGGCTGGAAGCCCCCTTGAATGGTTTTTTTTTGCTTCGGGTGAAGAGTAAATCACAGCCCTACTATCCGTTGAATGCGGCAAATATCATGAGGCTCAGCATCTGGCCTAGGAACGGCCCCCCACTTACCACGCGGGAGGCCCGTAAACACAAGACGGTCAGTATTCTTGAGGGCTCAGGTGGAAACATGGCGCTTGCGTCGGCTATGCAGCTCGCTACGCCCCAGACCATTGAACAGCACTATGCGTTTAAAAACGTAGTCGAAGCAGCCATGCAAATGTCTGACTATTTCGAGATGCAAGCGAAGTCCGCTGCGTTACGGTGCGCTGGAGTGAAGCCTGTTCGAATCTTAGGAGATGGAGAGGATACTTCTACAGGTCGCTGTGATGCACCCAAAAAGGCAGGGCCGCAACTTCTTGAAGGATTTGAAACTATGGGAATAGAGCCGCGCTGTGGCGCACCGCTTACCTGCCTTTTTTGCACCCATTTCGGTATACATGCAGTGGTGGAGGATCTTGTGCGATTGTTAACGGTTAAGCGTTGGCTAGAGGTGCAAAATCAGCTTTATGCTTCAAATATTGACGAGGGTTTTGCCAAGTACATACTCTATATTGAGCGAATTGACCAAGTGTTCGAAGAGTTGCCTCACAGCAGCGAAGAGTTTTCTGAGCTAGTTAGACTTGCAAAAGCACATTTTGCCGAGGGCAAACGAGACCCCTATTGGCTCGCCAAGACCAATGCGTTACTGGATCTGGAGGCAATCTAATGGCCTTTTCAATCAACTGGTGCAACCCTCCGCGCGAACTTATGCCTGATCAGGTTCAGAGGATATCGATGATGGGCATCGATCCTGACACGGTCACAGCACGCAACGTGGCAGGAGAGGTCGTGAGCCGCTTCAAGGACGACAGCTGGGATTGTCGTGCTTACGGGCAAAGAACCCCTTTTTACTTTGCCTCTTGGTGGAAGGTGTCCCAGCACGGACCAATGGATGAGCTCGCCCGAACATTGACGGACGAGATCAAACTGATCCACTGGCTGATGCAAAACAATCCCACCGCAAATGGAGGTCGCTCACGCGGTAAAGCCGGCGCCCAACTTGTGTTGGTTGTGCTAAAGGCTATCGTTAAAATTGCGCATACATTGGGCATTACGCTGTATGAAGCTGAGCACTCGGCCAAGTTTCAAGTAGCGCTAAAAACATCAATCACTGTTGCGGCAGACGGTTTTAAGGTCGTCGACAGACTGAACGCCTTGTTAACAGATCTAGCTCACTTCCAAGGTGCTCCAAACATCGATTGCAGTGTGCCGCGCCTAGTCCCCGAAGACTCACTGTCTGGCGTGCAGTCTCTACTGAGGCGACTAATGAGGCAAAAAATGGCAGCGCGTGAGCAAACTCCACTGATTCCAACGCGACTATTTGCAACGCTCATCACGGGTGCGCTTGAGCGATTATCCACACTTGAGCCATATTTACCCAAGCTTGAGGCTTACATCAAAGCGGTCTATGCCGACCCGTACCTGTTCACCAATCACCGAGAAGACTTGAAGGATAACATTCGGCGCGTTAAACGTATTTACCCAGACCAAAAATTTGGGAGTTATTCAATCATCGAAAGCATGTGCGTCAGCAAGGTAGACACCCTAAAACGATACGAACTCAGCGAGCTATTCGCCGCACATGACATCTACTCCTTCATAGACCTTACCAGTTTTATCTCGCACAATCAGGCGTTGTGCATGACGCTGATTCATGCTTTCTCTGGCATGCGTAGCTCGGAGGTACTCGTTATGCCGCATGAGCCAGTCATTCATCAGGCAGCTAAAGGCTTCGGCGACCTGCCTGTTTTTGTTTCATATTTGAAAAAATTTGAGCAAGCAAACTACTCCCAAGCCTTGACATGGGCTACTTCGAAAGAAGGTGTGTATGCGGTTCAGATAGCACAGAAACTAGCGCGGTTGAACTGGTTCATAAATCGCCCTGCCGATAAACCACTACCTGATAATACCCCCTTGTGGATTCCGTCAAGGTTAAATCGCATAAATGCCCAGGGCCACTATGCGACACCACTGGCTCACAGACTCTGGGCAACAGCAGTATCTGCAAAAACCGCACAATCACTTGGGTTGGTGATCGAGCAAGACGATATTGACGAGCTTGTCACCTTTGACGCTTTTCGCAATTGGGATGATGACCCACGTTTCTCGGTTGGCACTGTATGGCCACTTGCGTCGCACCAATTTCGCCGCTCTGTGGCCGTGTATGCCAGCCGCTCGGGCCTGGTCTCACTTCCGACGCTCAAAACACAGTACAAACACTTATCAGCAACAATGGCGGCATACTACGGTGAAAACTCCTCATACGCGCGCAGTTTTTTGATCGACGAAAAGGGCAACCCCATTGATCATAGTGGTGTCTTGTCTGAGTTTCGCGATGCGCAGCAGTTCAATGCAAGCCTGCGCTTTCATGAGTGCGTGATTCAAGCATGCGAAGTCCTAAAAGGTCCTAAGGGCACAGAGATCCAGCTTGCCAAGAATAAAGGCAAACTACCCAAAATTCTGAGCAGTCGAGCCGAGACCGAGAAGGCCATTAAGCAAGGTAGGCTCGCGTACAAAGAAACCCCTGTAGGAGGCTGTATGCTCAAGGGTGTCTGCCCTCATTTCGGCATCGATGTGGTCTTGCCCTGCACGAGTACTTGTGCGGATGCAATCCTGAGTAAAGAGAAGCTTGCAGCCTATGTTAAAAACCTGCGCGGTGAGCAAGAGATGATGTCGTCCAATAGCAAGCCCTACCAGGCGATTGAGGCGGAAATCCTACATGTCACACAACGATACTTACAGCCTACGGAGTAAGCAGCATGACGCTGACACCAACCGTTAAGGAATACTTCGCCGCTTTAGAACGTTTAAAGCAAAACAAACCAGAACGTGTTGAAAAAGGCAGCGTGATTAATAAGGACACGGTCGCGCTAGAGGCGGGGCGCAAACGCGGGAGCATTCGTAATCGTGTCGGCTTCGAGAGCTTAATTGAGGCGATCGCAACAGCATCGGCGGAGCCTAGCACTGTTTCGACCAAAAAACGCAGTCACACCAACCCTGGGCAGACGGCTCAAATCGAGATGCTGAAGCGTGACCTAGACCTTGCTCGTAGCCGCTACATGTCGCTCCTATATCTGAATGCTGGGATGGCAAAAACCATACGCAAACTTGGTGGCGAAGTGCCGCAATTTGGCACGGTGACCAATGTCAGCATTGACCCCGATAGCACAGACATACCATTTTAGCGGGTACCGCGCTGAATAGCGTTAATAGAGTCCCAGCAAGAGTTGTTTTTGCTGGGGTTTTTTTTGTTGTCTGTTTGGCTTTATTCTTGATCAATCCGATCGAGCACAAAAAGTCTAGCTCAAGGTCGTTGATCTCGCCCTTTAGCTGAGCTTTGTTGCTGCTAGAGCGCGCTCGTATTTTCCCCAGTATCACCAAAAGATTGTCCGAAAGCTCATGCCTTTGCTGCCATGCTGGCCACCGGTGCTGGTGACAATACCAAGTAACTTCTTCCGCATATGATTCAGCCGTTTTCATTTGCCTGGGGGTTTCAAACGGTATCCCCTTATGCCGCTTGCAGCCTGGGTGTCTGCAAGTGATTTTTACGGTTTGAGAATATTCGATTTCATCTATCGAGTTCCAGCGTAAGAAAGTTTGCTGATCGAATTCGCACAGCCTTGCTGCTGTCGCTATAGGATCTGTAAGCCACTCTTGCAGGTCATCCATGCCGAGTTGGAAAGTTAACCGTTTATGCCAAACAAAGAACGCTCCAAACTCCATTGATTTATTGATTAGATCGACAAATACCGTGTTGCTCTCCTTGCCGTCGCCGTTCAAAGCCATCAATTTTTTGGCCGCGAGGTTAGACCTCACAGCCAAATCGTTTAGGGTCCGAGCGCAAGACTGAGTTCGATCTGTTTGGATAGGGTTTCGGTGCATCTTTTACTCGACCAGTGAAAAAGGGAGTAGGGGTGTGGCCTACGCAAGTAAGTAAAACGGGCCCAATCAGTAGAAAGGAGTCGTAAATGCCGTGGTCATAAAGAAAGTATAGTTTCAAGATGCTCTCATGGGAAGAGTGTTAATGGCCAATTAAAATGACCCACTAATGGCCAATAGTTTTGACCCACCTGACGGTGGCTGCAAAGCCATGAAACGTGTAGCGTTCCTGCCATAT
>LNAP01001529.1_pt1 | contig 83420 bp, 91 predicted proteins | sample 602601 | NCBI WGS metagenome assembly LNAP01 (sample SAMN02440304, study PRJNA202911) | soil metagenome | biome: Subtropical and temperate rainforests or woodlands; isolation source: soil samples (1 kg each in a 20% v/v slurry with milli Q water) were... ...
CTCGCTGGCGCCGTTGAAGATGCTCACGAGCTCATAGGCCAGCTGCCAAATAACCTCAGGGTCACGCTGGCCGTTGAAGTAAAGCGAGTTAAAGCTGAAATCATTGCTTGGGCAGTCGTTTACGTGATCCGTCCCACCCCAGATCCTGAAGTAGTCTGGTGATCCTCCGCACCTCGTCATACTGTAGAGGTCATTACCATTGCCAGCTAACTCGACTTCCCAGTCCTCTTGCTTGAACGGAGCTTCATAGCCGGCTTTAAAGTCTGCATAGGCATCAGTTTTTGCGTCCATTCCACTAAAAGTGGACAGAGGTAAACCATCTGCTGCCGCTTCCTGGCCAGCTCGGAATCGCTCTTCACCTGCGATCGTTGCTTGGGCTAGCGTCATTGGTACACCATCACGAGTTACGACCTCTTCTTGGCCATCGGCTAGGAGGGAGTGGGTTTCAGACATCGTGTCACCAGATCAAATCCGCGTACACGCGGAGGTCCATGTTGGGAATTGAGGCGGACTGAAGCCCCGCGAACCCGATCTTACTGACCTTTTGATCGCGAAAGCTACGCAAGACTCCTGCTGTGCCTGGTAAGCGTGCTCTGGTTGCGCCACAGCCTGACTTGGCCATCGCGACAGCTTTGCATCCTCTGTGACGGTTTTCATTCTCTGAAAGCAGACAAGATCTCCTGCGCTCAACCCGTTTTTTTGATTTCACATGGCCACTATGCGCATTCATTGAAAGCCAGTATTATAGTTACATGTTATCCCAAGGAGGCCCCAACATGTTCAAGATGCTGTCTGCTGCCATCCCCGTCTCACTCATTTTTGCAACCCTCGTAGGCTGCGCTGAAAAGCCTGTGCTCGTCGATAATGGTCCTGTCCGTATTCAGTCGTCGCTGATCAACGGTCGGTTGCCGGAAAGTTGGAAAGGTACGGTCAAAGCCACATCGACCGACACGCATACCGAGATGGCCGATTTTGTGAACGAGTCGCTGAAGAACGCGAAGTACAACGTGGTGCACGGAGACAGTGATGTCACCTACTCGATTCGCGAAATCTATGCAGGGCCCGCGTCGGAGTACAAAGAGGCGCATACCACTACCGGCGCAGTGCTTGCGACCGGTGCATCGGTGGCCCTATCGGTTGTTGGTTGTGTGGCCTTGAATTCATGTACCAATCCTGGTGTGCTAGGCAACGGCGTAGCCATGAACATGACCGCTGCCACAGACGCTGCCAACAGCGCTAACGGTCAGTCAGTAGAAGATCTCAAAAAAACCAACCTCGTCATACACAGCATCTGCATGGGTGCTCGTGGTTGCGCGAGCTCGGCCGCAGCAACCTCAGATCCGGCACTGTCCTTGGATGATCTTCGCAAAGAAAATGCTAAGGTCGGCCTTACCACCTCCATGCGCTTGAAGAACAATTACTAAAGGCAAAAAAAACCCGGCTGTCACGAATGACGGCCGGGCCTGGGTTTTACGCAGCGAGCCAAACTCGCGATGTTACATTCGCAGCTACCGGGCAACTCGTTAACAAAATCCGGTCTTCACCAGCGTCGGGCCACCAGCCCACGACACTCAGACTCCCATCTCCGTGATTCAGAACCTTCGTCCGCTTCGTTAACTGGCTGTCCAGCCCTGGTACACAAACAGCGTTCTCGCTGCGCACCAGTAGCTGTGCGTCGGGAATGGTCCAGACATCAGCGTTGCCCGAATGACTCTCCGCCAGCCGGATCTTCCGAGATTTGACGGTGGTAAAAAGGTCGTGATCAAAGTTTTGAGTCAAGGCCACCGCATGCACTGGTTCCATACGGTGCAGCCTGTATCCACGAGCGCACAAACGCGTCGTCGCCGGCATCGCGAAAATGCCAATGGTCGCCAGCGCATGCCTCATTTTAGTCGTCGAGTCGTTCACTGAATTGTTCATCTGTAGCCCTCATGGATTGTCTTGTCTCCAGAGATGCTGAACACCAGGTGAGAAGCTGAAAAATCCGTGTAGGCGTTAAACATCTCCACCTATCAGGGCAACCTCCAAGCACACCGCCTGGAGCCCGCTTTCATTTGTGGAGAACAAAAACATGGCGATGCAGATCGTTACGGGACCAGCTACAAAGCAAAACTCGCCGGAGTGGCACGCCTGGCGTGCTGGCGGAATCGGCGCCAGTGAAGCTCCGATAATTACGGGCACATCAAAGTTCAGAACCGCTTACGAGTTGTTTCGCATCCGCCGAGGAATCGGCCCTCCCCCACCTCCCAATTCATTTGTGGATCGGATTAGAGAACGGGGGCACCGCCTCGAGCCTGTTGCACGAGCTGCATACGAAAAGCACACAGGAACCACTGTGACGCCCCTCATTGCTGAAAGTGCTGCGTACCCTTTCATCAGAGCCTCGTTCGATGGCTACAACGGTTTCGACGCGATCCCGGTCGAAATCAAATGCCCTGGAGACACAGCTCACGCCCTTGCCCTCAAAGGAATCGTACCACCGGAGTACGTCGACCAGCTCCAGCAGCAGATGTTTGTCGCTGAATCTAACTACGCGCACTACTACTCCTTTGATGGAACAAAGGGGGTGCTCTTGAAGGTCCCTCGAAATCAAAAGCGAATCGACGAAATTTTGTTTGCCGTTCAGGACTTTTGGCATCGGTTGCAAACCGGTAAATGGGGAACAGATGAGTGGACCGCGGCTGCCGCGGCGTGGATATCTGCAAACCACAATATGCAACTCGCCCAGGAGCGCGAAGAAGCGGCAAGGGCGTTGCTCGTGTCTCTAATGCCGAAAGGATTGAAGCGTCATGAAGGACATGGCGTTTCCGTATCCTTGAGCTCGAGAAAGGGAAATATTGACTGGCGCAAACTCTTTGCCGATCACGGGATAACAATGACAGAGGATCAACTCAATCGATACAGGAGGGCTACCTCGGACAGCGTCACTGTTCGAGATCTGCACGGAACGCCACCAAGCAGCAGCTCGGCGGCGCAAATCCGATCCGTAAACTCAGCAATGCTGAACCAGATGGCTACTGTACCAGAGCTACCAAAACCATCTGCGCATGACGCACCGGTCGTACGTGATACAGCCCGGGAATTCATTTTCTAACGATCCACCGCCCCCCATATTTTGGGGGGCTTTTTTTTGCCCGGTTGCCGAGGGTTCCAGACCAGTGATTCCGTAGGTCCACCTGTAAACCATCCCTAAGCATGAGGACTATCAATTGGAGCTGCTATGCGTAAATTCAAACTGTCGGCAAGTCAATCGGTTTGCTTGGCTTTGGCTGCCATAGGTATAACGTTGGCGGTATGCGGTGACCGGACATACATGATGATTTTGATTCCGATCGGAATTGGAGTTTACATGCCCTTTTACTCACTGGTGAATACTGGATATTTCACGTATTTCCCGCCAATAAAAGTCCTAGAAGTTCCAGCGCCAAAAACCATGAAACTAACCTCGCCTACTAAGCCAGAGAGACAACAAAAAACTTCGGATACTAAACAGAAGAATTACGATCTACGAGATATCCCATATCCACCTAAACGCAAGGGTGACCAGCCGATTACAAACCTCCCATACGGAAAAGGGCTGAGCCCACAGAAACCAGCAACGCAGGCTTCCAAACCACGGTGTGCCTTACTAGGCCCAAAGCCAGTTCAACCAGGTATCCGCAGCCCAGAGCTACCAATAGGGACAACGCTTCCGCTTTTCACCAATGCCGACACCCCCTCTACACAAGAGCCAGAAGAGATCTTTGTGCAGCAGGACTGCATTTTCCTGTGAACCGCTCCACAAACCGTCGCCATTTTTTGGCGGCGGTTTTTTTTATCCTATATCTTCTTTTTGAACCTTCGTCCTACTAAGCTATATTCGAAATTAGGTCTGCAAAAAATACGTATACCAAATTTTGCACGCACTAAAGTGTAAGAGAATAGTAATAATTCTGGCGCCTTTTTATTGACCACCCGTTTAACAGTTACCTATAATTTCCTTCGTGGATCCAACCTAACGGAATTCGATGGATATTATGGATACTTATATGTCATATGCCTTTGACAACAATACCGGCGCGACGGAAATCGGACTGACTTCACTTGGCTGCCTTACCGTCGATGGAGCCCCACGCTGCTCCAGGTACCAAAAAGACTGCGACGTCCTGTGCACAACAAATTGCATGGTCACCGCAATGAGTGACTTCCCAGAAGCCAAGGCTGAAATCCTGCTGGCAGGAATCGTGATCGCTTCGACTCATGCTACCTCGCTGGCAGAAATGCATGGCGCATTGTCCAGTTTCGAACACGCGATTCAGGCCACCTGCATTTAAGCACTGCTAGGCCCCCCTTTTCACACCCTCACGCTGCACAGAAACCGTTTTCGATCCGATAGCGTCTTCTACTTACGCGTTATGGATTCGATTGACGCAATTTGTCACGTACGTATAATCAACTTCAGCAGCTCACAGTGGTCGCTACCAGAGGTAATGCTTCATGAACCACGAATACACCCCAATCGAGATTGGCCTGGATGCTCTCGGTGTTGTGCTTGGTCAGGACCCGGTTCCCGAAGCCGTGGTTAACGGACGTCAACTGACAAGCCAGGTGGAGGAGGTGAATGAGCGCATTGAACACTCCATGCTCAAGTACCCAGAGATCAGAACTGAGATCCTGGCAGCAGGCATGAAAGTCCTCCTTGAGGTATCCAGTTCCTTGGAGCATTTCAAAGAGGTTGTTCTCCCCCGTCTGGATCGAACTGTGGACAACGTGGCTGCGTAGGATTTTCTGAATCAACGAGCCCCTCTATGGCAGCAGAACAACAAGCAAGAGCTCCGGAGCTAGAACTGAATCCGGAGCAAGATAGAAACACTAGCGATATCCCTGACTCCCTCCTGAGCCCTCCTGGGAAACAGTCGTCATTCGAAATATTGTGCGAGAAGTACATTTCGAATGGCGATCGCTCCCCTCCCCTCGTCAACCAAATCGCCTACGCGATGTATCAAGACGAGCGCGTAAAAAAAATATGTCGCGTAAAAGCCAAACAGAACGGCTGTGACCTCAATGATTTTGATGAGGTTTTGCAACGCGTCATGGAAGTGTTCTTCCAATCCATGCTCCCCAAGACGGTCGACACCGACGCTGTTTATGCCGTCGTTTACGCTGTCGCCAACAATGTGAGCCGTGAGGTTTTGCGGGACCGCCAAAAGCTGGTCGCGAATCACAGTTCAATTGAGGACATGCAAGAAAGGGGTGAGGAGATAGGGCAATCGACTCTGGTGGATCAAGAAGAAATCGATCACGATCGTGAAATAGACACTCAAACTGCCACAAAGCGGATGGCAGCGGCACTTCAACGGGTGATAAGCGGAGAACAGACAGTGGCAGATTCCGGCGTATTCCAGATGGAACAAGACCCCCTAGTGCGTCTTGTGCTGCAAAAACCAGACACCGATGACGTGCTTGAAACACCGGCATCAACGAGCCAGCGCAACTCCTCTACCGGGGAAAAGAAGGCACGCGGTCGTACCGAGTTGTCCGTAGATCAGCAGGAGCTGGTCGACATCGGCAACAAGCTCGGCCTTCGTAACCAGGACTATGCTTTCGCACTCGGCATTGGGCTTCCTCGGCTTTCGTCCTACATCTACGGGCGAACAGCTTCGGTACCTGACGACGTAATGAACAAGGCCCGGGCTTTGTTTGCAGAAGAGCCACTTCGCGTCGAGCGGTTGAAGCGATTCAACCGCCCTATGAGCCAGATCATGCAGGAATGGGAAAAACGCCTCAATTCCAAGAATGATGAAGATATCGCCACCTCGCTGGGCGTGACCAAGATGACGATCTACCGCTGGCGAAACGACGAAACCAAGCCAGACCCTACTGCGCTGGCCAGGTACGAACAGTGGATCGATGAATACGAGAAGCGGTTCTCCCACATGGTCGAGCAGCGGTTAGCTGATCGGAAATGACCCCAAAACTCCCCGCGTTCCGCGGGGTTTTTTTTCACAATTGCAGCCTCGGACCTGCAAGGGATGCACATAATGATCTGTGAATTTGATGCATACGCTGCTTCTGGCCACCACCACCATATCGTGACGTTGGGACCAGGCATGGCGTTTCGTGGTGTGTATCTGATTACTAACCCTCCCACGGTTCTCACGAGGGATAACGAGGATTTCTACTCGTTCACCGTTTCCGATCTGACTGGACGGCTCCACTGTTTGGTGCCAGTTCATCGAGTGCTCTGGCAGCAGCACCCTGAATTCCAATCACAGCGAGTGCTGATAGAGGGAAACATCACCTTGGTAGAAGATGGTCTGATGGCACTCGTCCGTGAACTGGAGCCGGTGAAGGTGATCTGGTGAGCAAAAAAAAACCTTCTGGGCCTAGAAAGGTCCAGAAGGTCTCTTTTATGTCAGCGCCTTGATGCAGGCCTGACTCAATGCAACGCGGGTGAAGCTGGCCATCGTAAGTACCTGATAGGCAGCAGCAACCCTCCCCTCCTCCAGTGCCGCAGCTCCCAACGCATGAAGGGCGTCGGCCGGCACGAGCTCAATTTCCAAGCTCCTGGAATCTTCGAACACGATCGTGATTTCATCATCGGACGTCACTGACTGGCCTGAACACAGCCCATCAAAAACACCCGGTGCCTCAGACAGCACGAGGTCGAAGAACTCGACATAGGCGCGAAGCTCGGCAGACTTCTCGTCTGACCAAGTGGTGCGCCCTTTGTCGAGGGAAGTTAGAACAGTGTGAAGCACGTACTCAACAGCCTCCACCTCTCGAAGAAGATCCTGGTCCGCGGAAAGAAGCGCCTCAGTGAGCTGAGCGCCTGTACGCGCATCAGCCACACGGATGACTTCAAGCTCACCGCCAGCGTCGCTGTAACGGCACTGGGAGATGACACGGATCATGGCTTCATAGGAGGTGTCAGCCTCCACCACATCACTGAAGACTTCACCGCTAGGGAAAAGGCCAGAAATGAGCAGGGACTGAGGATTGAGTTGAGTAGTTTGTGGTTGCTGAATCATGGGAAATCTCCTGAAAGAGTATGCAGTTGAGGCGTTCCGCCTAACGGCCTTGCAACAGGAGATGGTCAACAGGAAGTTATAATCGTGCGCACACGGAACAGTACTTTCGGATACTGTCAAGACTCAAATCAAATCTAATTGAGTGCTGTTATGCGTTATCTGGGCTGGTGCTGGCCCATGAGAATCACCAATCGGACTAGGATATGCGGTCATTTTTCTGCAAAGACCACCCTAACCGTTGGGGTCACCCTGCCACCGACGCTACAATTCGCGCCGCGAATCGACTTAACCTGCGAGAGTTCTCATGACCAACTTGGAGCGGATATTCAAACGACCCGCGGCACTGCCAACGATCTCGACTGTAGTCCTGGACCTTTACGAGTTGACAAAGGACCCGACCGTTCCGCTGTCAAGCATCGTAAAGATCATAAGCGCCGACCAGGTCCTGGCAGCAAAGGTTCTGAGAACAGCCAACTCCGCTTATTTCGGCCGTAGCGGTTCTGTGTCGCGCATCGAGGATGCCATTTCGACTATCGGGATACACACACTGCGAACCACCATCATCACAAATGGTCTGATGAAGGCAATTCCAGAGGCGCAAGGCATCGATATGCCCGCCTATTGGAAGATGGGGCTTTATACTGCGTTCATGGCTTCACACCTTGCCGCTAAAACGGACCATGACCGTGATGAAGCATTCACTACCGGACTGATGCAGGGCTTGGGCGTATTGTTGATTCACCTGGTCATGCCTGATGAAGCATCTGAAGTGGTACAGAACGTAGCCCCTTTGGACTTTATGAAACGGCGAGCTGTCGAAATGGACCTACTCGGCTTCGATAACGCTGAGGTGGCCGCGGAGCTCCTCAAACGTTGGAAATTCCCCGGTGCAATCCAAAAAGCGTTGCTCACGTATTCCAATTTTGAACCGCTACCCGATAAGCTTGGCCAATTGCTATCAGTATCCTCGGCCTTCGCGTTTAGCGTTGTCTCGGGGTTGGATGAGTCTTCAGTTGCCGAACGTGTTGATCCCAATGTCATTTTCAGGTTTGGCTTAGCTCAAGATTGGTGGGCTGTCAGCCGAGATAGGGTATCCGCGTCGGTGAATTTGATTGTTTAAAACGAAAAGGATTCGTTGTGCTTAAAGGGCTCCGGCTTTATCAGGCCATAATTGACAGAAGCGACCTGCTTTCCGTCCCGTTCGCAGTCGCCTGTAACCAGTGTGGATTCACTGCGGACTCTCTTGCCAGTTGCTTCGGCGATGTGTCGAGGTCCAAGCCCCATGTATTACTCGATGTTTTGGATCGCAAACGAATCGATAAAATTGCCGCTTTCTTAGGCTGCTCTGGCTTCCGCGTGTTGCAAATGGCAGACGTGTTTTGCTGGGCTGACTATTGCTTGATCCAGTCCTCCGACGTCTTCAAGTCATCTTCATGTGCACAGGACAGCCGTGAGGCCGCGGACTACTTTGCCTCTGTCACGAGATCGAACGTCGCCGGCTCCGCAGAATTCATCATTGATGAGCTGATTGCAGCAACCTGGTCTACCGACCTGAAGGAGGCCGCTGAAAAAACGAAGATCCCGTTCTTGAAGCTCCGGTCCTGGCGGGTGGGCAAGCCGATGCCAACGCTGAAAGACCTTGAAGCCATTCGGGTACTTGCAAAGTACCTGGATATGGGAACGCCATTGGTGATGATGTCCCTTGGGGTGATCACTGCTAACGACTTCATGATCGATGGTATTACGATCGACATCGAGGCCGAGTTGAATCACGCTTTGGACGTAGAGATTTTGTAAAAAACTCGCTGCCGTCGAATACCCATACTGCCTGTATTGAAATAACACGTATTGATAAGATACTGGATGATTGCTAAGATCTTTACCAGGCCTATTGGTTGGATCTTCCTTTTGCCCAGGACTTGAAAATGTTCAATGCACGCGTGACCGCCTCTGACCTCCTCCGCCTAAAATTACCCGTTCCCTCGATGGAGGTGCTGGAGGAGATACACTCCCTTGAGGGCAACACCCTCACCTCTTCGATTGAACGCGCTACCGCCGGCGACGCTCAATCGATTGCTTATCTGCAAGGCATCTTTTTCTCAGTGCTCCCCGTGGTAAGTGACCGCCTGGCCACCGCGAAATTAGCTCCGCCAAGCATTCCTTTGCTAGTTACCATCGGTCGAACAGAGGGGCCAGTGTTCGCAAAGGCACTGAAGCGCTGGGTTGAAAACGGTTGCCCGGAAAACGACGAAGGCGGATACCTGCGTAGGACCTACGCAAAGGCACTGCATTCCGATTTCAACAGGCCCGTAGTCAATGAAGCGGTCGAAGCAGCCAACGACACTTCTAATGGCTCTGTCGATGTTGGAGTAGCGGTTGGCCAACCTCATGCGCCGGTGAGGCAGCAATCCGGAAAAAGTTATGTGAACCGGCATGTGTATGGCGGGAAGGTTGCAGTTTGCTTCTCTGCCGATCAGACCCGGACCGAAGAGCACACCATTCGGATTGAAGCGGCTATGGCGTCTGGTGCTCGTACCTACAACTGGGAAGACAAGATCGCGATTCAGCTGTCGACGCGGGAGTTACCGTCGGTGCTGGCGACGTTGCTTCAAATCCAGAGCAAGTTCGAGGGCAAAGGGCACGGTGCGCAGAACGAAAAGTGGTTCTCCTTGGAAAACCAGCCGGGCAAGGTGTACCTATCGGTGAATGCAAAAGGGCTGGCCTCGAGATCGTTACCGATCGGACCAGGTGACTGCTATGCGGTTATCACCTTGGTGATGGAACAGATGTTGAAAAATGCCCCTTTCCTGACTGCTGAATCGCTGCTGGGGCTTATCAAAAGAACAGGGCTCATGGCGTCGTCCTAAGCGGTTACGACGCCTCGAGATCTACGCCTGGATGGCGAATGGTTACTCCTGCCCTTAAAGGGCATGCGTACTCAGAGGCAGGTTTTAATACCGGCTATGCGCCTATTGATAATTAAGCTTGTCGAACGGGAAGCATTGTAGATCGCAACAACCGTCTGCTCCTGCTGGCGATAGATATCAGCAAACTCTCGAAATGCCTGGGTAAACACCGTGCTTCCCCCGTTACGTCCAGCCTGCAAGAACACTTGCGAACCTGCAAACGCGTCGTCTTGCCACGCGAATAGCACGCACTGAGAAACCTCAAGCTCTCCCTTGTCAGTCGAGAACGTCTCTATTGGGCCATCAGTACGTATTTCCTGTACTGACATACAACCAGCTAGTCCGATAATCAAGGCTGCAACAAGCCACGTTCTCATGCCTACTCTCCCTGTTGAAGGCCGCAATCTATCACAGCCAGACTGTATGGATCATCAGCGCCAGACGCAAAAAAACCAGCCGCATAGGCTGGTTTTTCTTCACTCAAATATCGATGGCAGTTGAGGGTGAACCCGCACGCTTCTACGCTTGAACGCCGGCATTCACGGACAGCAAGAATTGCAGAAGCTGGTCAGAGGTAGGGGCTTCCTGGAAGCGATCTTCAAAAATGATCGCGACTAGGCAATTCAGCACCATAGGACTCATCCCCTTCGACTTGTACTGCTTGTAAGCGAGATCGTCCTTCTTCAGTTGCGGCTCGTACTTAGCCAACAACAACTGCTGCTCCTCCGGCGTCTTGGCACTGATCTCCTCACGGATGGTTGTGCGCTGCGCAGCACCCCACTGTTCGAGAAGAACGTTCATTTGATTCGCCGGTGCGGTCTGGGTACCGGCCGCAGCCTTTTTAGCAACCTTAGGCGCTTTCGGCGCTGGTGCTGGAGCATCAGTTGCCGCGGCCGGTTTCTGCTTGCTTGGCGCTTTTGCGTAGTTGTTGGTTACGGCCGCTTTGAAGTAAGCAGCTGGACTGGCTACCGAGTCCTTTTTCTTCATCTGCGCTTCGGTGTAGTCCGCTTGAGCCAGCAGATACTCCTCATCGTGGTTCATCCCCAACTCTTCGATGTCCTTAGCACTCAAAGACAATGCCTTCAGTCGCTTAGACACCTCAGCGCCTACGATCTCTGGCGCTGGCGACAGCCCGAGCTCAGGTTGCATCAGCGGCTCAAGCTTGAACCAAAGCTTGTCGTACTTGCGGTTGTTTTTGGTCATGACGACTTCGATTTTGAAACGCCCTTCAATGCTGTTGACCTGGTCGACTGCACGGCCAAGCATTTTATTGAAGTCTCGAAATTCCTCATGAGGGGTCGCTGACCCTGATAGCAGGACACTCCAGGCAGTCCAATGCTCGCGAAAGGTTTCTCGCTGAGAGAACCCGTAGTATCGCGACACGAGTTCATGCAGGGACAGTGCGGAGTAGCTGGTGAAGTGATACTGCATTCGCAGATCAATCAAATTGAAAACAGCTGGATCGAGTAGCCGGCGTTTCAGTTCAGCAGGGAATGAATAGCGGATGGTCTGATTGTCGTCGAGGATGTAGGCCTCAGCGATCAAGTTTGCAACGCCCCACCCACTTTTCCGGCCTGGGCTTTCACCCTTGTAATCGAACTCAACCTGCACCTGAGTCATGCCCTTCAGTACCTTCTTCAGGTGGTCCCTACTGTTCGAAGTCGTATGCCCCACGTGTTCCTCAACCAATTTGATTGGGATATCGTGGACCATCTCAGTGTCTGGCCTTTGCTGGGCGAACTGAGTTAGGGTGTTGTACAGCTTGCGTTGAAGGAATGTGAAATCACTGGTCGTTGAGACGTTTCGCATCGCCAAGGCTTCCACAGCTTTCTTCAGCTCAACAGCCTTTGAGGGTTCAATCTCTCTGACCACCAGAATTTTCGGAGCACGCTTACGCTTCGGGGGGCTTTGGTCCTCACCAGTCGGCGCACTGCGTTTCCGTTTCGTTCCTGGTCGTGCTGTAGAGGTGTCCATCTCAAATGTGCCATTGGGTGACTGTGGTGGCACATTACCCGAACGTTTTAGATTGGGTCAATCTTTTCTCGGTGCCATCTTCAGGGTCGAATTGTTCCATGGTTAGTGTTCAGTTTGAATGGTCTGCTTTTCCGCTTTTGCTTCTCGCCTGGTCAGGCCAAAAAAACTAACAACAGCTTGTTTTGTTTTTACTGCTTTTTAGAAGCTTTGTTAGTAGCCCCCTCAACGCCCCGGTTTATAAGGCTTCCAGCCAATTCTGTGTGCCATCGTTAGGGCCAACAGTGCCAGCGCTCGTGCCATTTGTGCCCTCGTTAGAGCAGTGCTGTGCCAAGCTTAGTGAAATGTGCCCTGGTTAGGGCCTTCATGTGCCATCGATAGATCCCCCCCCGAATTGTGCCGCGCTTAGTGAAAGCGCGTACTAACTATGGCACAAGCCCTGAAACCTAAGTAATTCAAGGCCTCCAGCCAATTCGCCTGTGAGGATTTTCACATGTGCCAATCTAACCGTGGCACATCACAACCCGAACGATGGAACCGCAGGAAGCCATTTCTGGGGTTTACTTTAGCAATGCTCTAGCGGTGGCACATTTGGGTTTTATTAAGTAGATCAAGGGGCTAGGTGCGTACGTCTACCACTAGCGATGGCACATTAGGATGGTTTAGCGCCCTATCAGGCATGTTAGCCCTTCCGTTTACCCCTACAAGGCTCTATAGCAACGCTGGGCCCGCGTTCTATTTGTTCATGTCAGCAACTGTTTTCACAGTGAAAAGCGTCTGTAATCGTGTCTGGCTATAAACCCTAACCCTGGCACATTTCAGCAATGAGCAACTGCTTGACTGCTCTAACGATGGCACATTTAAGGACGGGACCGAGCTGCATGCACTCTAACGATGGCACATTTGCCTGTATGGACTAATGATTTGGGGCATTCCGGCGTTCCGCGTGTATCTGCGGATTCTCGAAGAGAGCTCCACTAACCGTGGCACATTTGAAACCCATCACGCCGGCGCAGATTGTGAAAACCTGATCGGCTAGGGTCTGAGCAGAGTGGATGGCCACCTGTGCCAAGGCGAGGCTTCTCCCCTGCTGTGTGCATTGCCCACCTGGCACGCTCGCGCAACCGCATAAACCCGGGCAGCGGTTGCCGGCGTGTAGGTATCGTCAATACGCGGCTATGCCTGGGGGAGGATCCGCCATCACTGCATTGTGGCGGTTGGGCGGCAATCCAGGAGCACGGTAACTCTGTGGGATTTGCCTTGATCCGTGGGTACCTGAAGGCGCAGTGGGGGTTGGTTCACGGTGCTGCGCACCACGTCATCTATATATAGGAGCAGTGACTTCCCGGGATCGGGCAAAAAAAAACCCCGCACGTGCGTGCAGGGTCGGGGGGTTAGCGGATCTTAAAACCGAAACGCTGGATCACCAGTGTCTACAGGCCCTGGGGCTTGTGTATTTACCGGGGACTGTTCAAGGGGCGGAGTTGCGACCGTGTTTTGCTGTGGTGCGGCTTGCGATGCATTCTTCACCTTGGGTGAAATGGCAAGGCTGATGTAGTCCTTGGCGCCGTTGACCCCGGGCTTCTTCCAGCCAGCGATGCGCATTTCGTGGTTGAAGCCAAAACTACCTGCGTAGTCTGGACCGTCACCAACCTTTTCGGCCTCTTTGAACAGGCTGGCGTTGATGCCACCGATCGAGAGTGAGTAAAACCGCTCTTCTGAATTGCTCTTTTGCTTCATCCAGACTGCAACGTCGAGTTTGAGCTTTTGGCTTTTTTCTTTGTTCAGCATGAACTCAACATACCCGACCATCAACGGGGCTCGGTCAGAGGACCGATCGGTGTTGGCGAAAATGGTTCCAGAGCCTTCAGCGAGTACCAGTGCGATAGAAGTCATGTGCATCTCCGAGGTATTAAGGGTTAGCTTCAATTGAGCAGTTGGGTGTATGTCGGTATGAATCACAGGGCATTGTAATCGAGCGATAACACGTAGCCATACGTAAATGGGATTAATTAAGGCATCACAGTTTACGGCGCTGCTCCCCCCTGTCCGATACCAGCGTGGACTGAACCAAGGGCGTCTACATTTTTTTCACAGTGAAATTTGTTTTTTGCGTCTGCATGGACGCGCAAGCCCAGGTACGTGACATTTCACAGTGAAAACCCTCTGGTCGGATCGCTTCGCCGTCGTCACGCAAGGGACCTCAATGAATGATTGCCTTCACCTAACCGGAATCTCCCAAAACTGCCTTCGCTGGTTTTCACAGTGAAAACTGCTATCTGCATGTTCTATGGCGGGCGTGTCTTCTGTGCCCAGGTTTTCACTGTGAAAAATATCTCACTGACACACGCTCGTAAGCTTGGTGCTCCGTCCCGTATGACTTTGAGTTGGAGACGTAGATGGCGGACAGCTCCGATATTTCACAGTGAAAAGTCCGTGCGTCCCGGTTTACCCCGGACGTCGTTATCTTCATGTTTTCATGAGGAAAAGGCTCTATCTGAAGTAAAGACTCAAGGCTCGTCAACGGTCTGCGGCCGGCCATGTTTTCACAGTGAAAACGAGCAATAACGGCAAAGGCGCAGGCAGGCGTTGACGACGCATAGCGCTAAGCTGAGACCTGGGTGATCTGGGTGATCTGGGTGATCTGGGTGACTCACCAAGGTTTGGATGGGACCTGCCTGTTCAGGTAACTCACAGAGGCGGGTGTTGTTGGATCAGGGTTTGCCTGGTGATCTGGGGCCATGGTTGCTGGAGTAAGAGTTTTCACAGTGAAAACTTATGCTCAGTCAGGTAATCGACGATCAGCAACCTCTGCTGTACACGTAAGTGTCGGGTTAGGCGCTGGTGGATCGCTAACTGGGTCGCTACTGAACGATCGGTAATTTCACTGTGAAAAACTCGCTAGAAGCGCTGGTTTGGGTGGCTAATCGTGGGAAAGAATAGCCTCCAGTTTTCACAGTGAAAACAATACTCGAGCCGCCGGTTTTCACTGTGAAAAACAAAAGGTGGGTCTCCCTATATACCTATATCCATCCGCATAAAAACCATAGTCAACCTGGGAATGCGGCCTGTACAGCGCCGAGATCATTAGGAAGTTCGCGCTGCGCACTGCGCACTGCGCAGTGTGCAGTGTGCAGTGTGCAGTGTGCAGTGTGCAGTGTGCAGTGTGCAGTGCGCAGTAAGTAGTGTGCAGCGAGCAGTTGTTCGTGAGTTGCCGGAGGTAGAGGTCGAAGGGACTATTGCACTTGGCCATCAGCGCTACCGAAGGGCTAAAACACAAGGGGCGGGAGTGACGCTCTTTTCTAACTAATTACAGAGGTATTTTCACAGTGAAAATACGGGCACCCAGTGAGCGGTAATTTTCACAGTGAAAAAATCACCAAACCGGCATTTTCACTGTGAAAAAAAGGCCACGCAGTTGATCTGCTTTTAAAATCAAGACGTTGGCATCCCTAGCGACGTTGCAGAAAGCTGTTCGGTCGCCCCACCACTGGCGTACGAGATTTGTAGGACTTTAATCGCGAGCACCGGAAGCCGTGTCAGTCGATCTCCGCCCAAGTATCGCTGTGCCTAACGTTACGTAAAGGTCAAGTTCCCGCTTGGAAGCGGGGGAGGTATGTTTGGTAGGCTTTGGTGCGATCTGCTTCACGGCGAGATCGTAATAGTTTTTGTAGCTAGAGGAATCGTAGGGCTTCTCCGAATCCCCAAGCTTAGCCAATAGTTGTTCAGCTTCCGGCATCAGCAGATCAAGAGCCTTAGGGATGGTCAGGCCGCTACGTCTGTCGGCAGGATTCACCAGGTCCCACATCCAAAGCCCAAACAAACGGCTCCGGAACTGTTTAGTCTCGCTAACTAGAAACGTGCGCTCCTCATAGTTACGCATGAATAGTGAGTTATCGAATAATGGGTTACTGACTTTTGCATAGTAGCCGCAGTTGTCGATTAGAGCGCTTTTGAGCGCGGCACGGAACTCCCGAAGCATGGCATCAATGTTGGTTGGGGTTTTATCTGTAGGAACCGCCAGGACAAGATGATTTTTGAGTTCTGTCCCATTGATGCTGATCTGGTCGCGATTGTGGCCGAAAATTCGAACGTTAGAGGGGGGGGAGCTCGCATGGTAGGCGTATTCCCACACAAGGCCGACCATCTCCTCGTCACGCTCAGCTTCCTTAGTGTGCAGCCAGTGGTGGCTGCATCCCATTTGTAGTTTCGCGTATGGGTAAACCGAATGCAGTCCATTTTTAGCAGCTAAATAGTGGGTCAGCATGGTCTTTCCACTCACCCTCGTGCTCAAAGCGAAGGGGTCGTAATAATCAAAAAAGTTGAATTCACTCTGGAGCTTCCCTACGACGATGCATCCGGTAGAAACGATGTCACTGAGCGCGTCGAGATGCTCATCGGACAGGTAACGCAATATTGGATAGATGTGCCTATTCCGAGTTGGGCCGATTTCGCGCACAAGTAGTTCGCGGAACTCGGACTTTCTTCCGGCGACTACCAACTCGCGTGCTTGCCGGGAATCCAGTAGCCGCATACAGCGCGCAGTAGCTGTAATCCTGAGGCCAATATAAGGGCGGACATTGCCGATGGTGAGCTCCGTACCGGCTAGCACCGCCTCGATCTGCGAGCGTATGTTTTGTAAAGCAAGAAAGGCCTCGGGGAAATGGAGGGAAAATCGCCTGACGCAATACTGGTGAGCTAATACCTGGCCGAATTTCTGGATCTGTTGAAATTCAATCAATTGGCCGCTGGGTAACACACGAGTTTGATTGGGTTTTGCATGGTGAATCACGCCAGAAATAGGGCTCATGGTTTACGGCTGCTCCACGATTTTCGGATCACTGGTTAGCATAAAAGTCAACATCTGAGGCGTGGCAAATATCCCGATGCATTCAGGGTGGGTACACCTGGATAGCCTGTGCCATGGATCGATTAATGGTGATCGATTTAAACAGGAACGCACCACATGACATTACGAACTATTGGCGACGTGATTTCCAACCCTTTCGGTACTGCACGCCTGCTCGAGGCTCACAGCACGCTTACGCGAACGAAAGCAGCTGGAATGACCTACGACCAGATCTGCACCGTTTTCCCAGATGCTGCGAAGTACAGCGAAGTACAGCTTGAAGGCTTCATTCAGATAGGAACGGACCTTGTCGAAGGTCGTTCGCGCTTTTGCGGGAACATGTTCAAAAGGAACGGGGAGGGTGGCCCGGTACCATCGATATCGTGAGGTTGCGGGGCCCCGGGTATTCGAAGGAATGCTCGACCTGGACATGATCTGGCTAGCGCATGCCGATGCACACAACGGCCGTATTCCAACAAATCACCGCCTTCACCGTTTGGAGAGTCAAATGCTAAACCACCAACCCGACCTCATCGCAATGAGTAACACACCTATTCCACAAAGCGCATCTGCCCAGGGGTTAGTGATTGTCCCTGCAAGCGCCGTCAATCCCATGCATTCTGCAATGTCTGATGAGGCGCGGTTGAATGTGCTCCAGATTCAATACCGCCGAGTCTCAGTGCTGGATGCGTATTTCTCCGGCAACACTTACACCCATCCAACTACCGGCGTACTCCAATTGGTGACTACTCGACCTGAGCCATCATTTAAAGGCTTAGTCTTCGAAGCGGCTCTGGCTCGATGGTGTAGGGAGAGCCCTGCAACTACTGGTAAGCGGGTTTTCGCCTGGTGCACTCAGCGTTCGATCAACCGAATCACTGACGATTTTTTTGCCAAGTACACTGCTTTTGTGCGCAACGACAAAACGTTGCAGCGCAGAAAGGCGACGGCCATTCTCTACAACACCGGCAGTCCGTTTGATGTTCAGTTCTACAGCATGAACGAGCGGCATGGCTTGCCGGAAGTTGCTACGGTGGTAAACACAAACGTCGAAGCTGGCGTGCAAGTCAAGGCCATTGCCGGTAATGAGATGGAGGAGATCATCAAACCCATACTGGATGGCCGATACACCCATGTGTTGACCATGCTTAATCACGACAATGGGCAGCACAGCTTTGAAGTTTGCATGACCATCCTCAACAACCTTAACCGAAACGGAAAGATTACGAGCGATCAATACGCGTTGGTGACCAGTCGTCTCACATACCCGCAGGCGTTGGGAATTGATCAGCAAATGGTGAACTCGTACAGCTTCTATCTCAGCCAGATCTACCAAAATGGTGCGAATTGGACGGGTGATGTATTTGATGCCATCAGCCTGGAGGTGACCCAGAACATGACAATGAGTGAGGGCGGAATCTTGATGCCTACGGCGCCGGTTCTACAGGTCTCGTCAACGACTATGCACTGACCCGAGCTTTTAGTTGAGTTATGTGACCAGGGTAGAGAAGATCAGATTCGATGCAGCAGCTTGTTCAAGTCGAGAACAGAACAATCAGCCTGACATAGGCCTGCATCGAGCTTGGGACTATGGGAGAACGAGGCGGGAGCAGAAATCTCGCCACCGGTGGCCGGTGGCGTGTTCTTGAGAGCAGTGCAAGATACTACGTAGGGTCTTTGAGCATCTCTTCCAGATACTTCAGGACGTCCTCTGGATTGACACCTTTTGGCGGTGTCAGGATCACTTTACGCCCGTCGATGCGAGCATCAAGCTGGGTGCGCTCCTTGTAAGCGATGTGCTTGGGAGGCGATGGGGTGTGCGGATGGTCCTTTTTACGGACTTCGCTCTTGGCCCAGTTGATAGAGCTGTCCTGGGACGAACCGTTGCGAATCCTCGAGGCGGCAGCGATGACCGTTTCGGTATGGCCTTGGTCAGAAAGCGCGACCAGGTCAGCCACCACCCTGTTACCGATGAGTTCTGGGTTTTCCTCAAGCATCCCAATGACTGGCGCGGGTAGCTTGAAGTACGCCAGGCACCGGCTGATGGTTGCCATGCTGCGGCCAACTCGGCGGGACAGCTCAGTCTGGTTCTGAACGATTTTGTCGTCGAGCAGCTGCTTGTAGCTGACGCCCCGCTCAAAATCGGTGAGGTCTTCGCGTGCGTCGTTGTCCGCAACGGACAGAACGGCCGCTTCTTCATCAGTGAGGTGACGGACAAGGGCGTAGATAGTGTGTTTGCGCAGCAACTCGTGCGCAAGGAAGCGACGTTCGCCAGCAATCAGCTCGTAGTTCCCATCTGGCAGAGGCCGAACAACGATTGCGTTGTTGAGTCCGCCGTTGTCCTCGATGGTATTGGCGAGCAGGGCAAGCTTCTCCTGATCAAACACTCGTCGGGGCTGATACTTGCCCTTGCGAATCGTCGACATCTGAAGAAACTTTGTTTCGCCTGGAAGCTTCTCTCCGGCCAACACGACATCCTCTCCACTCGGTTCAAAGTGGCGTGGAGTCGATGTCAATGCACCGTTCTGAGGTGGAGGAGTTTCGGAGTCGTTCTCATCAGTCAGCCCAATTTGACGAAAAACCTCGTCCATTGGCTTCAGATTTGCCTCAGGTATGTGTTTAGGAACAGCGACACCCTGAATGCTACTGCTCTCAGGCGTGAGGACTGCGGGTTTACCGATTGGACTGCTACTCCTCATTTGGATTTCTCCAGCACGGACTTAGCCCGGTCAATCACTTCGTCGAAAACCTTACGGAAGGCGCCGAGGGAGTTTTCGGAGCCTTGTTTCCAGAGTGCCAGCGGGACGCCGTCCTCCAGGCTCTTTGAATAATCCTCGGAGTGGATCAGCTGCTGCTCAGTAACCTTACCCGGAAACAGCTCGGATAGCCTAGCCAAGTTCGCCTGAATACGAGGGCGGTTCCGGATGTACATCGTGGGAATCGCGATAATTTCAGGAGCGCGACCGAAGTCCTGGCTCATGTCATTGATCTTGAACGCAAGGCGGGACAGCGCACGGAAGGAAAATTTGTCCATCCGAATCGGGCACAACAGGAAATCCGCCGCGGCGAGGCTGTTACGCGAAAGCATGGTGCCAGATGGTGCGTTGTCCATGATGATCACGTCATAGCTGGACAGGTCGCAATGCGGGACTTTGCCTTGGCGAGCCCGTTCAATGAACAACGAATAGCGGAAGTCGGCGCCTTGTGCGTTGCGAAGGACCATGTCCATGTCGTCAAGTGAATCGAAAGCCGGAATCAGGTGAGGGCCATCTTCGCCGAAAGGCTTTTTGATTACTTGTTCCAGATCCATCGGCGGAAAAGTCGAACCGAGCCGCATCAGGTTGCCCAAATGGCCCTCAACTGCACGGTCTACCGGTAAGCCGAGCTCAGCCAGTTCCTCAGTAGTCTGATCGGGGTCGTAACCCAGCATGCTGGAAACGTCTGCCTGAGGATCGTTGTCGATAATCAGAGTTTTGAACCCGGCCAGCGCAGAAAGAATCCCCGTGTTGCAAGTGGTGGTGGTTTTTGCGGTACCACCTTTTGGGATGTAGGTGCTGATCGTGATTTGTCGGCCAAGGCCTTTGGTGTTGCCGTTCTGGCGGCGGATTGCAGCGATACGAAAAATATCTGCGAGTGAGTAACTACGAACGCCGACAGGACCGCGAATCCGGTCGATGGTGAGGTCGTTATCCTTTTCGATCGCTTTGAGAGTTTGCGTGCTGATCTGCAAACTTTCAGCCACGAATTTCGGGCTAAACCTCAGTGAGCTGAAGTCTGTGAACGTGTATTGATCGAGGTGTTCTGTAGCTGCGTTCATGTGTGGCACCCAGCGAGTGGAATTAAGAGTTGGGCCATTTTGTACTGGTTGCATCAGGTGGCACAAGCCAAAATGAGGAAAAACCTGCTTGGCGATCGTTGTTATGACTGTAGCTTCATATAGGTAAATGGCAAATTTTCGATGTAGACCGCATGGATGCCGGAAAAAATACCTAATATCTGATGAGCCACGTAGAAAGGGACAAAGGCTTATGGTTTGGTGCCAGCGGTTAGCACAAGCACCATGGACGGTAGGGAAGGCAGTGAAGGCGGCCTGCGGCGCACAGAGTGGGGCCTTCCACGCTGGACCCGCTGGTACTCCTTTCAGGAGGCCGCGCCTGACGCTCTCCAGATCGATCACAATTTCCGTTCAGCGATGCTCATTGCTCACTGTCGTGACGGCATGCTGGCTTCGTCACTAACCAACGAGAAAGGCCCCCCCGCCATGACCGATGCAAAGTACGATCCGATCACGATTCAGCTGCCCCCCCATGTGGTGGCCGTGCTGGCCGAGTGGGCCCGCGCCGATGCCAAAGCGATGCACCCGGACACCGATCGCCAAGTGGCGAAGGAGGCCCGCGAAGAACGCGAGAGCCTGGCCAATGCCTTCACGCGAGGCGCGGTGCATGCCCTGCCTGCCTTTTCCGCCGAGGGTGACTTGGCCGATGCGCTGAACGAGCGTGACGCGGCCTATGAGGCCTTCCGCGTCGACATTGCTGAATAGAAAGGAACCCCTGCCACTGATGGCTATACTGGCGGCGTCACTGAACGGAGGGACTGCCATGGACACCATCGTGCTGTACGGCCCGGATGACCGTGAGGAAAGTTTTTCACTGCCGCCGGGGCCGCCGGAGCTGGTCGACGAGGAAATCGACCGCATTGTTCAGGACCCGGACAATGCCTGGGCCGAGGGCTATGAGTTTTACAGCCATGGCAGCCAGGTCGACCGCGACGGGTTTCCGATCTATGCGGACGACTGACCAGCGCATTACCCATAACTACCGAAAGGCCCCCCGCCATGACGACGCTGGAACCCGGCAAGTTGCCCCCGCTGACTGACGCCCAGGTGCAGGCCGGTGCGCGGCCGGGGGAAACTTGGGCCGAGGCCCGGCGCCGGCTTGAGGCGGCGAACTGGGCGTGCCCACTTTTTCAGGCGGATGAACACCCTGGTGCCGATTACACGCTGGCCGGTCCGGTCGATGAATGCGAAGGCCTGAATGGCCAGGCCATCGAATGGGAGCCCGGCGAGCTGGGTCCGCCGCGTACATCCAGCTAAGCTAGGCGTTCGCGTTCGCTGGCGAGGATTTTTTGCAGCAGGTGCAAGGCCATCAGGTTTCCGCCCTGGGTGTCACGCCAAGCTTGATGGGTGATCTTGTAGAGTTGATCGATCTGCGCAATCACGTTGCGGTAACGCACAACCTCAAGGGTCAGGCGCTGCACGTCGGGGTGGGAATGTTGTGACCAGATTGCACGCAGTTCGGCCAGCGTGACCGGTCGGAACGGCGGTAAATCGCGAGGCATAACTATCACCTGATGACTGTATATGTAACCAGTATGATGGACGGCGCCGCCCATGGCTACTGCCGACCATCCAGACCAGGAAACAGCCCATGACCGATGCAAACGAAAAAAGCCGTCGCTTGGCAGACTGGTAACACCAGCTCGAGAAGGGGGAGGCCCCTTTTTTATGGTTGAGGCAACCAGCACTCTCAAGACTGGATGGTATGACTCACTGTCACTGGTTTACGCAGTAATCACTCACACGAAAAAAGGAATGCCGCCATGTCTGATCCTGTCCCGACCGTTGCCAACCGGTCCCGTTCCCCAATTCAAAACCCGGCGCGTCCAGCATGACCGGCCGTGACAGTAACGATAAAAATGACCAATTGGCCGCCCTGAACCTGCCGTCGGCTGTCCATGCCCAAGCACTGAAACTGCTGGGCGCCATAGCCCAGGCGCGCACGGCGGCCGACTGCAACCGTGCGGCGGACCGCGCCGAAGGCTTTGGCCTTGGGCTGGAGACAGTCAAGGCACTGAACCCGGCCAGCATCGAGGGCTTGTATCTGGCGTTTGAACACACGGCCACGGCGCGCTTGGTGGTCCTCGAGCAATGATCTGTGTGGGTAGCGAGGGGACCAGAAGGTAGCATTAGACACACAGCCAAATAGGAAAAGGACGATGTCTAGCCAAAGCCAACGTTTGCCATTCGTCTTTAACGATGGCGGTCGATCCGCGGCAGGCTTTCGTGGTCAGGCTGACGATTGTGTTGCGCGAGCAGTGGCGATCGCAGCCGATCTATCCTATGCAGAGGTTTATGCAGCCATCGCGAAAGGAGTAGGTGCCGAACGTGGCAGCAAGGGCGCTACAGCCCGGCGCGGAGTGCATACCGGGCGAAAATGGTTCCGAGATTTCATGTGTGAACTCGGGTTTTCCTGGGTGCCAACAATGCACATCGGCAAGGGATGTACCACGCACCTTTCGCACGGTGAATTACCGATGGGAAGGCTGGTGGTGAGGCTCAGCAAACATACTGTTGCTGTCCTCGATGGGGTAATCCACGACACCTTCGATCCATCGCGGGAAACTCAGGTGGCTGAGTCAGATGGGAGTGTTCGGCTCTCAAACCGCTGCGTTTATGGCTACTGGGTTTTGTCGGTACCAGGGTAAGAAAACTGAAGCAGGTCCTGAGGCGGATTGGCTGGCCAAGGCGGATCAAACCGTTTGCTGTGCCCGCAAGATATGAAACCCGCCAGATTTGCCATTGCCCAGCCCTCAAACGCTCAAGTCATAGCTGAGCTACTTACTTGAGCCGCGGCGTGCTCAACGTTTGGACGACACCGGCATGCAGTTCATCGTCTTCGGTGTGCAGGTACCGACTGGTGGTTTCCATTTTGCTGTGGCCAGCCAAGGACTTGATCATCACCAGGTCTCCCGTGGCCTTGGCCAAATGACTGAAGCAGGAATGACGGAGCCAGTGGGTGGTTGCCTCCGCCAGTCGATCGGCTAATTCAAACTGTTCGCGCTGAATAGCCAGGCCTGCCGCCCGGGTCATGATCTCGATGATGGCTTTGAGCACGGTGCTGGTGTGCGCCCGCTTGAGTTTGGAGTTGGCGGCCAGGAGGAGGGGGGTTGGGTCTTTCGACGGGATGTCCCGCGGCAAACCGAAGGCCTCTCTATATAGTTGCAAGTCCTGGTACAACTCGTCAGAAATAGGCACGTCGCGGACCTTGTTGCGCTTGCCGAGGACAGTCAGCCACCAGGTCCCGCTGGCCGAGCGGTGGATGCTACTCATGTTGGACGTGGTGCCTTCGAATGTGCGCACACCGGTCAGGTAAAACAGACTGAGCATGAAATGATCCCGCGCTCGCTTACGCGGACTCTTGGTCAGGCTGATCGCGTCAAAGGCAAGGGCAATACCTTCTTCTGGAAGCAAGCGCTTGATCGTATGGTCCTGCGGCGCTTCTGGTTTGCGCACCAACGCGACGGGATTCCCTTTGAGCCTCCCACCTTTGACCATCCACGTGTACATGCTGCCAATTTGCACCAGGGCATAGCGCTGCGAGCTCAAGCTCAGGGGGCCGGCGAATGGGCGCCACTGCTCATGATGACGTGGATACTTGGTTTCACTGACCCACACTTCACGGGGCTGTGGATCCGCTAGGAAAGCGGCATAGTCGCTCACGTCCATGACGTTGATCTGTGACAGCTGCTTGCCGCGGGTGTGCAGCGCCCACAAGATGAAGCGTTCCACCTCCTTGCGCATGACGAGATTGGTGGCGGTGGTTGTCAGCCAGATGGCTGCCGCCTCGATGTCGCTATTGGCCTGGATCAGGTCGGGAGCTTCACCTGGTTCCACCATCGCGTAGGCGTCAAGCAAGGCGATCTCGGTGTTGGCCTGGAAATCCAGGCGGGTGGGCAAGCCTGTTCGTGAGCTCATCGTAGATCCCGCATTTTTCCGTTGGACACTAGCCAATCGTCAATCTGATCCGGCGCAATCCACCTTCGATCACCTGTCGCTGACTCGCATTGGTACTCTTCCTGCGCTCCGCCGGCGGGGTCGACGCCGACCCGGGTAGCGGTTACGACCAGGATGGCATGCTCGCGGGCAAAGCCATCGATCTCCTGCACGACCACCAGCTCTGAGCCCCGCGACAGATAGCTGTTGTAACGAAAGCCGTCGACGCCCGGCGCGAACGCATCATCCTCGTCCTCGTCGCCGCCATGCTCCCACTTGAAGGGTGGATCCGGTTGCACCGCGGTGCCGGCGGCCTTAGCGGCTGCCGCTTGGACCGGATCGCGAGTGGGCTGGCCTTTGCGCTGGCGGGGTTTCGGCGGAATGATGGAAAGCCTAGCCGCTGTCACACACGACCGCTCGAAGGCGCTCAATGCCGGCAGCGAGCGCACCAAGTCATCCCATTTCAGATCACGGTCTTCATCCGCGGCAATCCGGCTCAAGTGTTCCGGCCGGATTGACCACCGACAAGCGACATCGGCCATACGCCAGCCGCGCTGTTCAATGAGCGCTTTGAAGGCTTCCCGAGAAAGCTTCGGTGGGCGCAAGAAGGGTGAACCCTTTTCCACCTTGCGTGATTTGGCTTGATCCACAGCGCAAGTCTTTTGAAGTAAAAACCAGATTCTAAAGGGTTTTATCAGAACGGCAACCAATTCCTGCTAGAAGCCAGCTACTGCTAGACCACGCCCCGTGCACCCCCCTCCTATAAAAAATCGTGATAACATACAGTATTCACGAATTTTACTGATTTATGATATGAATCGTATCAATTACAATATCAAAAGTCGTACTATGGCGAGACCAGCACCGTCTTTATTTATTTTTATTGCTCAGTTACCTTGCAAGGTATTGATTTAAAAGGATTTTACGGTTTGAAAATGATGTAAATGACCAAATTTTCGTCAGTAAATCTGCGAATTTCCGGAAGTAAATTTGTGAAATCAGCAGGCACAAGGCCCTGGTTTTCCGATGAAGGAGCACGAGTCGCTATGACAAAGCAGTCCCCCAATGCGCAACTGAAGAACACTCGGCTTCTGGTGCATCAATACGCGGAACGTCTGCTTGGCCTTGGTGAGGAGGTTCGGCAGTCGACCATCCGGGAGATGATCGCCGCTGAGCACGGCATCACGGCTTCCCCCAACCTGGTCAACGATGAGGTGAAGAAGTTCTGGGTGCAGGCCGGACCGGCATTAAGTGCCCGGCTACGCCGCCCCAGCATTCCCGATGACGTGTGTGCGAGTTTCGACAAAATCTGGGATGTCGCCCTCGCCGCCGCTATTGCCGGGCATGAAATTGAACGGCAGCAACTTCAAGCGCTGGCTGACAATTCAGTGGCAGCGATGGAAGCAGCCAAGGCGAATGAACAGGCTGCCATTGAGCGATTCGACGGTCAGACACGCGAGATTGAGGGGTTGCGGGCAGACAAGCTCAGCCTCGCGGAGCTGTTACAGGCCAATGAGGCCGAGCGCAAAGGGCTGGCGGCGGAGCTGAAGGACCAGGCCGAGAAAGCTGCGGCGCAGAATGCCCAGCACATACAGGAACAGCAGCGCCTGCAAGGGCTCGTGGAAAAGCTGCAACAGCAATTGACGGATCTGCGGGCGAGCGCTCAGCGGGAACTGACCGTCCTGGCTGAAAGCCACCAGGTTGAACTGGTCAAGACCCAAGACTTCTTGATGCGGGAAACGGCCAGGGTTCGCGATGAGGAGAAGACCAAAACCGACAAGCTGACCAAAGAGCTTGAGCGGGAGCGGAGTGAGAAGGATCAGCTGCGGCAATTGCGATCGAAAGCTAGCGACGAAGCGGCGCAACTCCGCGGGCGACTGGAGGTCACGGATCGCAATCTGGAGAAGCTGGAACAACGAAACGCCCAACTCAGCGAACAGAATGACAAGCTGCACGCGGCACTGCTCGAAAGCGTCAAAGCCAGAGTGTATGCGCCTGAGCAGAAGGAGGAGGAGGCAGAGGCGGATTCGCCGACGCCTCCTGCCAATAAATAAGGAGACCGGCATTTTCGGCGGGGAAAGTTTTCAAGCTCTGCATGCCTGCCGCCGATCAAGTTCCCCGGCCTGCATCGGGCTGGCCAGGGAGTTTTGATCGCGTTTCGCTTTACCAGTCTTGGCTCAAACGTTCGGTCACGACTGGAAATCCGACCATCGTGTAACCGGCTTTAGGCGTCACCGTGGGTAGCTTCTCCGCCTTGATTAGGGCTTTGAGGTCCAGATCCGCATCAAAGGCGACAATGTCCGCTTCCAGCAAATACTCGAACCCATCCCTGCTTCCGCACACCGGTATCACCTTGTTTGTGATGGCCTCTCGAATGCGGGTCATATTGTTCAACACCGACTTCTTCTTTTTGCGCGGTTGAACGAACGCGGTGAAATCCGGGGTGGCGTCGCCCAGGGCCTTCAACGCCGCGGCCTCAGCTGCCGGGCTGAGTTTACGCCTGGATGACTGCGCATCTGGATCGGGTATCGCCACAGCTACTGGTGCGGGTGTTGCCGGGTCAAAAGCTGTTGAGGAGGACAATGCGTCCGGCACGATTTGCTGTTGAATCGGCGTCACCGGTAACGACGTTGTTTGCGGCTCGATCATGGGCGCTGGTTGAGGGCTGGTCACCTCCTCGCCAAAGTCGGCGAACGCATCTCCCAAGTCGTCGTCTTCAGAAGTGTCACCGACAAACGCCATGAATTCGTCATCGTCGTTATCGGCGGATATTTGTTCAAGCAGCCCCGCCATTTCCTGTTGCAGCTCGTCCGGCTGCAATTCCTCCTCTTCAGCCGGCGCCGCAACCGGCCCCGATGGGGGCTCGCTGATCACAATGGTGTTGGCTTGCGTCGTTTGCACCAGGCGCAACGCCGGTTTGATACTGACCAGTTGCTGGGGTTCAGCATCTACGGTTTGTTCAATCGGCGTAGTCGGCTGGTCCAGGGTGGCTGGTCGTTCCACTTCAGCTGGTGTCACCACACCGGTGGACGGGGGAGAGCCGGTATCCGCCGGCGACTGAGCATTGGGGGCATTCAGTGGCTGCGGGTTCTGAGCCGTGACTTGTGGTGCTGAGGCCTGGGCCTTCGCTTGTTTGCCGGCTATGTTCGCCTTGGCGGCAATTTCGGTACCAAAGCCCAGAGCGATCAGCGCACGGAGGCCGTCGACCTCTTGAATGCCAAGATTGTGTGTGAAGAGCGGGCGCTCGACGTCCAGTTTTGAGCCCAGATTCGGTAGACCGGTCAGGCCTGCCAATTCAGGCGTCGTGGAGACAGGCCGAATAATGATGACGGGCTCCCACGTTGTCATGTGGGCCCCAGTCTGTGGGTCTCTGAAGGATGCCGAGTACATCGGAAGAAAACGGCTCATGTCTGCATGGTTGTGGGTCGTGTACAGCACACCCTTCTCTTGCAGGGTCGACATCAGATTGAGTGTGACCCGGTAGCGGCCGTCGCCCTCGTCCAAAGACCAGCCCATCTTGGCAAGGATGAGCATGCGGAGGTCTTTTTCCTTCACCACAATCAGCCCGTCATGCTTCTGTGCAATTTTCAGCGTGGAGTCCCGGGCTTTATCTCCTGTGCCGTTGACGCGTCCGAATTCGGTGATGATGTCCACGAAACAGTGGTAGATCGAGCTCGACTCTTCCTCGGTGATTTCGAGTTCATTCAAACTGTCGGTGATGTTCGATTCAGCCATGCCGGTCTTCTTGTCGACCAGGATCAAATACTCCATCAGCGCGGTCATCCGGTCATCGAGGCTCAGGCCATTACGATCGACGGGGAACTGACTTGGATGATGGTAGTGACCAATGACCAGGTTGATCGCGGTTCTGTCGCGCCCAGGTAGTGCCCAGTATTCTGGAAACCGCGCCAGAATGCGGGCGCCCAATGAATCGTGGGAAATGCGGTTGTCATCCTGGGGGGTAAGTGCACTGCCCTCTTCCTTGGTTTTGACTGATCCATCTGGCTCGAGGACATAAGCCTCCAGCTTGCCGATGTCATGTGCCAGTGCCAGGATCGGGATCAGTGGGTCCTGAGGGTCGAATCGAAACTCCTTGTTCTTGAGGTCGATGATTTTGAACTTGGGTTTGCCCCGAGCTTTTACGTAGACCCCATCAAACACATAGGTGCCGGCATCAGCCAGGGCCGTATCAGCAACGGCCAGACAGTGCTCCCATAGGCGCCGGTTACCATGGCCACCTTTGCGATGCGACGCTGGGAAGTGCTGGTGTGCCGAGTATGTGTCCCAGATTGCCCAAAAGAATTTTACGTGCTGCGGATACTTCTTTTCGTTGGCCGCTACCCAAGCATTCACCAGCGCACTGCAAATGGGGAGTCTTTTGGCCAGGCTGTCGACTCGCTTGGGCGCCCGGGCCGGCATTGGCACGTCGCCAAGCGTTGAACGAGCGCCATTGAGCCGATTGCCCAACTTGCCTTTGAACAAACGGCTCATCGCTGTTACTCGACCGAACCAGATGTACCAAACACCCATTATCAAACCGGCAACAACACCCAGCACCCATCGAGAAACCGTATTCCCCACATATTGCCAGTTCTCCAACACCTCTAACGGCTGACCACCGAATTCGACCAGCGTGAACACCAGCCACCAAAACCCAAAAACAAGAAAGGCCGCTCGGATGATTCTGTTGTTTGCGTTCACAGGAACACCTCGGAAGCCACCGGCTGGGATTGGGATGGTTGATCTGCCTGTGGGGACGCGGGCGCCGGCGATGGTGCCGACTTAGGCACAGGTGTTCCGTTATTGTCCTTTAGTGTGTTGTTGCAACCGCCGCCGCCCTTAACGAAGCCGCTGCATCCCCAGAACGGCGATTTATCAGCGTTTCGCAAGTACATGGGTTTTCCGCACTCTGGGCATTCATGTGCCTTTGGCCGCTCGACAGGATCGCCGTTGCGGTCGTTCATGGTGTGCTTGCACTCATCTCGGTCTGAGCATCCCCAGAAATGGCCGGTAGCGGTTTTGATCCGCCGCATAGGGCCCTGACATTTCGGGCAAGTCACCACGTTGCCCTTTGAATCTTTGGTATTGGCAGTCGGATCGAAGTAAAACTCCAACTTGCCGTCATCCAGCAGCCGCAGGCCCGTTTCGAATTTTTTCCCCGAAGTTGTGCTGACAAAGCCTTTGAGGCCGAGCACCAATTTCTCTGTGAGCAAGGTTTCCGCTTCGGATACCTTTAGGGTGCGCTTGGCAATTTCACGCCAGATCGAAAAGCCGCACTGCCCCGCACACGCGAACGTCTTGGCTTGGATTTCAACAGCCCCACCGCATGTCGGACACGGGGCTTTGAGCACCTTGACGGTGATGCCGGCATACTTCTCTTTGATGGTGTCGAGAATCTGGATCGTCAGCTCGGACAGCTCCTGTTTGAAGGTCGCCCGACTGTATTGGCCCTTTTCCATCAATCGCAGTTTCTGCTCCCATTCACCGGTGAGGATCGGTGAGGTCAGAGCCTGGATGTTGTTCTCCAGCAGGAACCGGTAGACCGTCATGCCCTTGGCGCTGGGCGCGAGGTACTTTTTGTCTCGCACCATGTAGGGGTCTTTCTTCCGGTTAGATCCATCCTTAGCCGCCAATAGCGATTCGATCATGGCCGAGCGAGTAACCGGCGTACCGAGCCCACGGTCCTTCATCGCTTCCCGCTGCTCTTCGTCGTCAATGAGGCGGCCTGCGGTTTCCATGGCACCGAGCAACGTGTCTTCGGTGTACCGCTGAGGGGGCTTTGTTTTGAGCATCTTCAGATCAAGGCCGGCGGCGCTGACGTGCTCGCCCTTCACGTAAGGGACCAACTCTTTTTTGTCTTCAGCATCCCCTTCACGTTCGTCGGCATCGTCAGCGTCTGCGGCGCCCGGACCGTACACCTGCATCCAGCCAGGTGAAACCAACACCCGTCCGGTAGTGCGGAACACTTCATTTTCAACGGTGGTTAGCCGCACGGTAACGGAATACTCGGCCGCCGGATGGAAGACCGCGATGAATCGACGCACGATCATGTCGTAAATTTTATGCAGGTCTTCGGTCAGCTCTCCCGGGCGCTTACCGGTGGGCACGATCGCATAGTGGTCAGATACTTTTTTCGAGTCGAAGATCTTTTTGTTCGGTTTGACCCATCCAGCATCCAAAACGCGCTGGGCATGCTCCTCATATGGGCCGCCCCCGAAGGTGCTCATGAGCTTTTTGGCTTCACCAACGAAGTCATCTGGCAGGTAGGCGGAATCGGTTCTCGGGTAGGTGGTCAGGCCGAGATCAAGGTAGAGTTTCTGGGCCAGCTCCAGGGTGTAAGCCGCCGAGAAGCCAAGCTTGCGGTTCGCCTCCCTCTGTAGCCCGGTCAGGTCGTACAGCTTGCCAGCGCCCTTTTGTGCCGGCTTCACCTCTTCTTCCACACTGGTCGGTACCGCACCGGAGCACTTGGCGATAATTCCGTCTGCGATTGCTCGGTTCAGTATTCGGTGTGGGGGGTTGTCCTTTTCAGTGCCGGCGGTATCCGCAGTCCGAGGTGCTTGCCATTTTCCGACATAGTTGCCGGCGCCAACACCGAACGTACCGTGCACTTCCCAGTAAGGCACCGGCCGGAAAGTCAGAATGCTCAGCTCCAGGGCACAGACCAAGGAAAGCGTCGGGGTCTGGACCCGGCCCAACGGAAAGGTTTCGGCTTTAGCGGTCTGGCGCTCATAAAGCCGGGTGATACCGCGAGAGGCATTGATCCCGACGATGAAATCGCCTTCGCTTCGAATCTCAGCCGCCTCTGCAAGGTTGTCGTAGTCCGCCCCGGGGCGCATTCCTGCATAGGCTGATTGAATGGCTTCGTCCGTGGTTGAGGTCATCCAGAGGCGAAGCATTGGCTTTGTGCACCCGGCTCTTTTGTAGATCAGACGGAAAATCAGTTCCCCTTCTCGACCGGCGTCGCAGGCGTTGGCGATAGCCGTAACATCCGAGCGGCGCATGAGGCGATCGAGCACCTGGTAGAATTTTTTCTTTTCCTCAATGAGGCGCAGTTCGAATTGATCCGGAATCACCGGCAGGTTACTGATATCCCGGCCAGCCTTGGCCATCTCCTCTGAATGGATCTCCACCAGGTGTCCAGCAGCGGGGGCAAGAATGGCGTCTTCACTCTCGAGCCAGTTTTCTACCCTGCTAAACCCGCCGATCGCTTTAGCGATGGTGGCTGCGACAGTCGATTTTTCAGTGATGATGAGAGTCTTGCCCATTGCTGACCATGCCTTTGAAGCCGACCGCCTGTAATGGTCGGGGCTGCTGTGAGTTACTACTGCCACCAAAACGGAAAAAGCCATCGACAGTGGTCAAGGACCTCGATGGCTTTTTTCACTTCGTTTGGCGTTGCCGTTTAATTACGCGCCAGGCTGTTCATCCAATTGGCCTTCTTGTGGAGCGAAAGCAGCGCCGAACAGTGCGGCTCGATCTTGGTCGGCAGGTTGTTCGGTCTGGGCCGTGCCGTGGCCTTTGAAGAGCTCGGCCGCCCAGCCTGGAACGATTTTGATGTGTCCGGAATCCGGGGAGACTGGTGCGGGCATGTCCTTCGCCTGGATGAAGGGGGTCTTCGAGACTGGGGCAACTTGAGTCTCAGGGTCCGGCATCCCGAGGGCTTTCACGTCGATACGGAACTCACCCGACACGACGATGGGCATCCCGCGGGCCAGTTTCTCGGCGAGGGGCTGAAGGTTGCGCCCATACCAGCGGACCGGGATTGATTGATCCGAATCCTTGCTCTGCCGGATCAGAACTACCAGTCGGTCATTGATCGGGGTGCCATCAGTCGGATGTTTACGATTGCGTTCCAGTGACTTGGCCTGAATGAAGCCGGCGATGCGAATCTGGTTCGATGCGTTCTTGTTCAGCTCCATCGCTTTCCAGTCGAACGAGTCACGACGTGCATCGTTGTCATCGCCCGGCATCGCCTGCAATTCCTCGACGGACTTCGGTGTTCCGGAATCGACGGCTGCGGCATGAACCGCTGCGCCCCACTTCTTCATGAAGTCATCACGAAAGCGCGTACCCATGTGCATGAAGTTTGGGGCTTCAAAGCGGATGCTTTTGAGCTTTGCAATCCGGTTTTCGCCCTCTACTGCACCGTCGGTATGGACGTACGCCATGATCAGGTCCCACTCTTTGATTTCGCGGGGAATCGGCGACTTTTTCGGGTCGTAATGGATCGGAAGCATGTGGTTTTCACTGCGGGTCTGCTGGATGAAGCAGATCCCTTTTACTGGGTCGTTGTTCCGCAGGACGCCGGCGATATAGCCTGAGTTGAGCATCCCGTTTGGATACGAGTAGGAATCCGGATTGCGCTTTGCGTCCTGGGGGAGCATGTGGAGTTGGTTCGGTCGAGGATACTCAACACGTACCAATAATACAACATCAGCAAAATGATACTGAGTGAATCGGATGGCGGCGTTAGCCAGGCCAAAGCAGCTCACGCGCCGATCGCCGGGTTGGCCTTTAGGAGGGAGCACAACGGTATCAATTCGGGAAGTAGCCTCGCTGATCATGCGAGTGGCAGATGCCAGGGTAGAGGAAAAGTTTGGGAACTTGTCGATGGGGGGTCGGCTCTATTCTCTGGTTCGAGGCTCTTTTTACACACAAAATTCACGATAAAGCTGTCTGCTTTTGGCCGAATCCGTCTCTATGCAGAGCCTTGAAAATCGGGCACTCCGCCTCTTGTTCCACATGAACAAGAGATTGAATCTTGTTGTTAACTGTGTAGAATTAATTTTACAGATAATGGCATTTCCCTGCTTTATTTATACAAGGGGCGCCCCTTCTTCTTCGACCCCACGCGAACAACCTGGAGCCGTAACCATGACAAAACCTAGCGACAAGAAACCAAGTGGCTCTACGCAAGGGCGGTCTCGCGCTTCAGCAAAACCTGCTACTGCAACTGAAACTAAGAAGCCACAGAGCAAGACTCGTACCTCAGCAAAAAAACCAGCAGCAGCTGGTAGTACTGCAAAGTCTTCACCACCTAAAGCTGCCCCGGCTGCTACTAAGGCCCCGAGAGTGCGTTCTTCCGCTGCTGCAAAGAAACCAGCTTCTACTCCAGCTCCAGCCGAGACCCCAGCCGCAGCTGTTACGCCGGAGCCCGCTAAAGCTGCACCGAAAAATAGTAGGCAGAAAATTTCAGCATTAGCTAAGCAGGCGTTAGAACAAGCTCAGTTGGCGCGAGAAGCGCAAGCGGTAGCTGATGCAGGGTCGCCGACTGAAGATGAAACGTCGCCTCGTGATAGAAACAAAATCGAAGGTGCTCGTCTGATTAAGATGATCAAAAAGGCCATTGTTGAACGTGGCCTTCAAGATCGCGCCATCGCCGATATCGTCGGTGTGACTCAGATCTACTGGAACTCCCTGGCGAATGGCAACCGCCAAATTAAGTCACTGGGTAAAGAGAAGCTTCAAAAAATTGCTGAGTTTTTAGGACTGCCTCTCATACAGGTCTACTTACTCGCAGAGCATTTTACTGCTGAAGATTTTTTCAACTCCAAAGACCTAAACGAGCAGCTTTGGCTTTCTATCAGGAAGATGCAGGAAGATCCCCAGTGGGCCGGATACGCACCGAGCTCTGAAGAGTGGGAGCAGACACCGATCAACGTGCGGATTACGCTGGTCTCTTTGTATGAGCGCGAATCGAAACGCTACCTGATGGCCAAAGCCGAAGTGGAAGTACCAGGTAACAACTTTACTGAGTAACCACCCTCGCCGCGGTTACCAAGAAATGAAGAAGCCCCGATCAATGATCGGGGCTTTTTTTGTGGGTTAGAAAATGAACGACTGGACTGGGTCCTGCTGTTCGGGTTCAGACACTGGGGCAGCGGGTTCGATTGCTACGGCGTCATGCTCTACATCGAAGAAGATGTTGGCATGGGCCTCGCGATCAGTGGGCAGAGGTGGAACGATGGACACGCTTGTTTCAGGTTGTGTTGTATTTGGTGCTGTCGTTGTCGGAGTCACTTGGAGAGCTTCACCGAAGAAGACGTTACTGGTGGTATCTGGTGCAGCTGTGACGGTCTGATCAGTGACATCGAGAGGATCGAAAGCAGTGGCTTGGTCGCCAATGATTTTCTCGGGATCCATGCAGAACGAGAGCAAGCTCGAAACTTGGATGAAGGCGACACCTTCGATATTTTGTCCTGTTGGTACGGCAGCTAGAACTTCACCGCACAGCTTAGCCAGATTTCCGAACTTGCTCGAAAGCACGCTCATGGCTTCTGCCTTGTCCTGGACACGGCGCACCAGCCCCAAAACACGAGAGGTTGTGTGGCCTTTCTGCGATCCCGACCAGGACTTACGAACATCCTCGGAGATCTCAAAAGCGGCCTGACCAACCAGCCCCTTTACTTCCTGTTGCAGTGCATCTTCTTCACCAAAGTAGTTGGTGTCGTTGATACGAATCGCGGAGATGTCGAACGTCAACATCTTTTCAAGAACACCGTGCTGCGGAGCGTGCTGACGAATCAGTTCAGCCCGGGTTCTACCACCTGGCTTTGATACGCTAGCGTTCTCCGGGGCGTTAGCCCATTCTTCAACCTTTCCGGGCAGTTCAGCCAAGAAGATCTTCTTCTCTGCCAGGTATTTTTCCTTGATTTGCTTCAGTGCCTGGGCCAGCCCTTGGGCATGTGCTGTTGGTACAAAGTAGCCTCGCACGCGGTTGTTGACCCGCCTAGAGACCCCCACCTTCAAGATTTCGCGCTTTGCTTCTGCTCGGTATTTGTTAACCCAGGCAAAGGTGCCACTCGGGAGTGTTTTGCCAACTTCACGAATGAAGTCATCAGCCTCTACCGTCTTCTCACCGGTGCTGCCGCCGATGATGTAGTCGAACAGCACAACGTCCTGAAGGATCTGAACGCTTACGTCGGCGGTGGATTGGATTGTGCTCATGTGCTTCTCCTGAAATTCACTGAAATGCAGGTCTCTTGCGAAGACCCAGTGACAGGAGATGGCGCACAGCCCCCCATAAATTGAAGGCAAAAAAAACCCCGGCAAGCCGGGGTGTGATGGAGCGTTTAACGATTAGTTGGAAGGCCCAACAATCGTCGACCAAGTTGAGAGAATCGCAGCTGCTTCGTCTTTCGGTGCAAAGTCGAGCACTGTCATCCGTAGCGCTTCGACGTATGCCTCTTCGACCTTTTTCCCCATTTGGGTGAGCAGGTTGAAGTTCATCGACCAGTTGAGGACGTTCCGTGTGGTGATCGTAAACTGGAAAGCCATGCCACCGGCGCCGGCGTCTTCATTCAAGCCAATAAAATTGGCCCGAATTTTTGCAGCAAGGCTGGCCATGGCTTTTGCGGCCACCGGATTTGCCTTGGTCTCACTTACGAGGAGATCAGCTTCATCCGCCTCAGGGAGATAAGTTTCAAACATGACGTTGAAGCGGTCCTGGTTGGCAAAGTTCATTTTCTGCGTGCCTTTGTAGACAGCAGCACTACCACCTTGACCGCCAGCAGAACCGCGACCATTGGTGTTACCGGTGGCCATGATCATGCAACCAGGTGCGATCTTAATGATTTCCCCTGTCTGATCCAGATGAATTGGAGCACCATCTAGAACACCGTTAAGGCCCATAGCGACGTCAGCTGGTACTTGGTCCCACTCATCCAACAGCAGGATGGAGTTAGGTTGCATAGCCCACAGGCAAACCTTGCCATACACCCATTTCATGCCTTCATCTTTTCCGCATAGCTTCCAGCTGCCGAACAGGTCGGATAGGGTGGTTTCTTTTGAGCATTGCTCCCTGAAAACCGAACGTCCAGTTCGAGCAGCAAATGCCTCGACCAGTCGTGTTTTACCGCATCCGGAAGGGCCATAGGTATACATATTGCGTTTCATCTCGGCGCCGAAAAAACCGGCTGGGAGATTTGCCGCCGCCGCCCAGAGGATCAAACGAGTGAGGCTGCTTTCTTTGAATTTGAACCGCCCTACGACCGGAGTGTGTTGGGTTGCCGGGAAAATCTTGGTTTGCATCTTGTCGAAGAACGGCGACGTGGTTTCAAAAACCTCTTTAGCGTTTTTAACAGCGATCGGAGCGGAGGTGTCGATGAATTCCATGGTATTCCCCATTGTGCAGGTTGGGGCCTCTTGCGAAGGCCTGGTACACGGAAATGCGTAACAGGGGACTAGAAGTGGAAAGGAACGCAAAAAAAAACCGAGCTCTGTGAAGAGCTCGGTGGGTGGGTTGGTTTATGACTAGGCAACTGCCTGTTTAAGGGCGCCAAATACCGCTTTTGCCAGTTCGTTTTCCGTGAGAGCAACACCAAAGTTCAAGCCAGCGCTTGCGTATTGGCCCTTGTATCGGTCACCGATCAGAACAAATCGAACCTCGATGTCGAGGCTCGACGATTCTGCGATCGCCGCTTTCAGTACATCGCTGTCACCTGGATCGCCATCGGTTGCCACAATCAAGATCTTCCGGGCCTCAGGCCGATCTATCAGTTTCTTCAGAGCCCAGACCACCGCTAGGTGAGTCTTGGTTCCATTTGCTGCTGTTGGAGCATAGCGTTGCAGCGTACTCGCCCAGCTTTCATCAAACGCATGCCACTCCCTGACGACGGTGTTGTAAGTAGCTATTCCCACCGGAATCGAAAGGTTGTGAAGCACTTCCCCTACCGCAATGGAGACGCGCTTACAGGCCTCGTGAGCGGTGATTCGTGCATCCACTTCACGTGGACCAGGTGCCGGACCGAACTTGCTGTCCATTGAGGAGCTTTCGTCACCAAGGAGATAGAAGCAGGTGTCGATCGACTCCCCTTCTGTCGTCTTGGTGAAAAGCCTCTCTTCGCCCAGCGGGTACCGCCACAGTGACCGTGTATTGAGCTTGCCTTCGGTTGTGTGTCGGGTTTCACTTTTGGTCACCGTTTCGATCATGTCCTCGAACGTCAAGGACAACATCGCGGCCGTCTTTTGAGCACCCGCTCGAAGGCGTGTACGGTTCTCAATAGAGCCACCCGTTTTCGATAGGCGCTGTTCCTGCATTTCGCTAGCGTTGTCGGGTTGATAGCCCCCTCCAGACTTGGTTAGTGCTTTGGTGTTCGCGGTGAGGATTTCCTCCAGACCTTTACCGAATGGACCCAAATCCTTCGAGGACGCGTTCAGGATTTGATCTATCGCGCTGCTCAGGTCGCCCTTTGCCGGCGTTGGATGTCCAGCCTGCCCGTTTGGATTGCCCTGTGCCGGCGATGGATTACCACCCTGCTCATTCGCGCTACCCGGGGAAGGTTTCCCTTCACCGCTACCACTAGCGCCCGAGTTTTCATTGGGTTTCCCTTTAGCTGCCCGGTTGTCTTTTGCCAGTTTCAGCAAAGCGACAATTCGGTCAGCGGCATCAGAGGCACCCTGTGTATCTTTCGCGTGGCAGCCGTCCAGTGCGATCTGCTTGACCTGGCCAACAAGATCGGACCCGAAGGTACTGACCGCGAGAGCTCGGTAAGCTTTAGCGAATTCCGAAAGGCAGTCTTGTTTGAGCAACTCACTACGAAGCTCAGTGACAAGCCAGCTGGCCAGAATCGACGGCGGCGTTTCGCGAGTTAGATCTGGACCACGGAACACCCCATTAGCCTTCAGGATGCGTAATGCAGCGTGGATCTTCTGGTTAGCCCCCGGGTATTTGGGAATACCTAAGAGTTCGCCACGTGGATCTTCCAGAATGTTGCACAGATCGCCAGTGATGCCGGGTTTTAATGGAACAGAAAAGTCAGTGTGCAGTCCGTGGCAAACGATCTCGTGCGAGATCAGCCCTTCGATCAGCACAACGTCTTCTTCCGTACCCAGCGCCGCCATCTTTGGCAACGTCATCAGCAAGCCACCAGGGATCATTGGATCAGGACCGATTGAAGCTGTGCTGATGTTGTCCCAAACGATGCGTACCTTTCGACCATTCACGTTCGCTTGCGCAATAAGCATGTGCGTGTACAGGTACAGGTGGCGCATAGAGATTTTTGACGCGGATGGCAGTTGTGCTTCGAAGTGGCCCATGTTGAATCCCCTTGCAATGAAATTGCGGCATCCAGGATGCGAATGCCTTACATGGGGGGATGCGTGACACGGGTTTAGAAACGGGGATTCAGTTCGACTTGATCGGTTTCAAACCGTGGTGTTCGAGTTGTAGGCGGACAGCGTGCAGCACGTCAGCAAGCAATGCCTCGGTGTCGATGCACGGTAGAGGTGTGTGGGGCTCTTGTGTAGCCTGCGGGGAGGCTAACGCGGTTGTTGAACGGTTGGTGCGTTGTTGCGAGACATAATCTTCAACGAGCTCCCTGAGCAGTGCCGAGGATGTCAGGCCGGGCCGGTGCCCTTCCGCCAGCGATGAGACAATCTGCAAAAACTCTTCTTCAGTGGACCTGCTCACCCGGGTGGATAACGGTTGGTCGGCACTTTCGCGGCCGGCGAAATTGATTGATTCCGCCCGAACCAGATAGGGTTGCAGAATTGGCGCCATTAGTGCCCGAACTTCATCGTCGCCAGGGTACTGGAAGCACTGCATTTTGAGCTTTCTACTCAGAAAGCCGAGCAGCACTGGCGAAGCCTCGACGTCACTTACCCGTCGCAATTCGTCCACTGCGTCGTTAGCATATTTCAGAACTGTGGGCTGGCTAAGCACATACGAACGGCCGATTTCTCGGGACATTTGACCCGATAGAAGTCGTTCATAAATCGCTACCTTGATAGCCAGTGGTGTTGATTTGGCGCCCAACCTGTTCCCCTTTTATTGCTTTGTTGGGATGAGACCTGCATCTATTGCGCCCTGCTCTATTTCCGACCTCCCAAGGGTAACACCCCAGAAAAGCATCCTAGAAGAACCTGATTGCCTTTCTCCCCGAAGCCACGAACATCCGCATCCATTTCCGCGAGCCGGAACCCGTCTGAGCACGTCGACAAGAGCCGTAACCGGTCAGAGGCCGGCCGCTGGATAGGTTCAGGCAAGTACATGATGAAATATCCGGTTCCCCCTTTGCGAGCAAGCCTACCGCGGAGCTGGTGCAACTGCGAAACGCCGAAATTTTCTGCGTTAACTGCCACCATCAAACGCAAGTTCGGAATCGTTACCCCGACTTCGATGACAGTCGAGGCTACGAGCAGCTTGATTTTGTTGTCTTTCATCGCCCGGATAGTGTCCGTTTTGACATCTTCAGGAAGGCCGCCGTGGATCATGGCGACGCTATCACCCAGGACGCGCCTGAAACGCTCGTAGGCGGCTTCGACGGAGTGACGTGAGGCGTCTGCGTCACCGTTGACTACCGGGTAAATGAAAGCCGCCTGCCCGCCTCCGTTGATAACCCCCATCACGAAATCATTCAACTTTTCACGGGCTTTAAGGGTGATGATTCGCGAGATGATTTCCCGCTTCACAGGCGCCTGGGAGAGAATCGAGATGGGCATCCCGCCGAGCTTTACGAGGGCAACGGTGCGTGGGATGGCGGTCGCTGTCGCCTCAAGAAAATTGGTGTGTGGGGCCAACAGCTTTTTTCTCTGGGACACGGAGAATTTATGTTGTTCGTCTGCGATGACCAAGTCGAACACAATACCCTCTTTTTTCGCCGCCGTGAGTACAGCGGTTGTGCCGACGATGATCCCCGTCGAGATGTCGACTTTTGCCTTGCTGGTGAATTTTTTTATGGGGATCTCGAAGAAAAGCGCAGAAAATTCGCTGGCCAGCTGATCGACCAAGATTTGACTCGGAGCGATTATAGCGACGCGGGCGCCAGCCAAGTGGCTAGCGGCTGCGGGAACCATAAACGTGAAAGATTTTCCCGTACCCACATCACCGGAAAGCACGCGGTCCATTGGGAACGGCGACCTGCAATCGGCCACGATTTCGTCAATCGCTCGGAGCTGGTCCGCGGTGGGCTCAAACGGCGCCCTCTGGATGAGGTCGGCGACCTGGTCACGATCAATACGCAACAGTGAGCCTTTCACCGCCGGCCGCGATCGATTGGCGATGACCTTGTTGACCAGCGCTTTGACAGAAAGGGTTTTGGCGACCTCAATAGCCTCGAGTCCTTCACGAACAGAAAGTGGTGAGTGCAGGGTACGCAGCAAGGTAGCCGGGTCTGAGATCCCGGTAAACTTTGCAAAATCGTCCTCGTGCATCAACGCCTGCTCGAGGAGCAGACAGGCTGCTTCGTTGATCTGAGGAAGTGCCCTGCCAATGCTTTCAGTGAGGAGATCTGCGCTGACCTGATTGGTCTTGCCTTGGTAAATGGGGACCACCCGCCCAATTTGCTCGTCACCGACGACTGTGGGGTTTGACAAGCCTAGACGGCCGTCAAAGGTTATCAACTGGCCGTAGAGGTTTACGACGGATCCGAGCTCTGGTTGAAGCCAACTCTCGATCGCGGGCTTGCCGATCACATTAATCTGAACGCGTTCCCCGCGGGCGTCGACCGCACGAAGAGCCGCTCGAAAGGCACCCTTCAACTCGGCGATCATCTTTCCTTCCCGGGTGTAAATCGACCGCTCGACCAGCGTCAACGCAAGGTAGTGAAACTCCCCTGTGTTAGGAATCGGGAGGATTTCGATCGGGTCGTGATAATCACGGTACCCCTTCGGCACACTCGGGGAGAGTCGAGAACCCCAATCTGGATAGCCTGCCGATGTCTTCGTTCATGCTGGATATTCGCTGGTTTAATGTTCAAATGTTATTTCACGCGTAGCAATAAGACAACCAGTGGCTATTTCAAATCTCGCGCTCGTACACTTAAGTTTTTCCCAAAAAAAACCCCAGGCAGTGTATGCCTGAGGTCTGTGTGGGTTTGTGTTCAATGAGACACACGGGAAGAACCGTTCTGATCGGTGATAACGCGTACGTTGTCGCCTTTTACGAACGGCTCGTTAGAGTCTTTAGCTTGCGTTACCGCTTGCAAGTCGTTACCTGCCAGTTTGACGGTGATCTCGACGCCATCAGAGTCATGGACCTTTTTGTCCATGATGCTGCCGACGGCTGCACCAACGGCTCCTGCAACAACCATTACTGCTAATTGGCCCAATCCGCCACCGCCGTTGCTACCAGCGATCGCACCGAGTGCACCACCAGCCATACCGCCCAGAGGAGTGGCTTTGCCGTTGATCTTGACGTCGCGAATCGATTCGACGACGCCGAGCTCAACCTTCATTTTTTTACCAGCTGTGGCTTCGTTGTAGTCTCGACTGGTCATGTTGCTTGCGCAACCGCCCATAACAACGGTAGAGATGATCAAAGCAATAGCTACGATGCGTTTCATGATGGGTACTCTCACATTCAATTGGATTAGTGTTTGGTGTTTTTAAAGCTTGCGCAAAGTCGCGTTAGCCCGAGTGTCACAAGTAGTGCAATGCCCACGCAGACAGTCAGCAATGACAAAAACCATTCCGAGTCGTACTGGATGGAGCCGCCTACCATTGCCATTAGGTACAGAAGAATTTCCATTTTTGGTTCCTGACGAACTACCGGCCACTTGGGGGTAAGTGATTTACCTTTCACTTCCGATATGACGGACACGCGTGTGTAATTTCGTCCTGGCAAGAAATCGCCCCTAGCATTACAGAGACGTGTGCGACATCTCCTTGCTCTATGGAAAACCTACAAGGGCGGGGATATGAAAAGGCTGATTGGCGGGCAACCGCTGTACACCAAAGATGCACTCGTGTTTTCAAATGCCTCGGTTATTTGCGTTGGCAACTGTGGAAAAACCATTACCTATCAGATACGAAGCGAGTACGGAAACATCGGAATTCTCAAAGATGATGAAGTTGAATATTGGTTTAACCTGCAACCGCTCAATGAAGAAGCGGTCGAACCGATCGTCAACGACACGCCTGATAGTAGCTCATGGGGCAAACATAAAGAAAATTATTCCAGCGGGTATGTACATATACCAGGATGATGATTCGCAAGTTACGTTTAACGTCAGTAGCAAAGACTGGAACCGATTTTCAGAGCTCCTCTGTCTTTGACTGTCGCAACTCAACGCATCACCAACCGACCCTTAAGGTCGGTTTTTTTTGGACAAAAAAACGCCTCAAAAGCGAGGCGTTTTTTATTACAAAAAATTAATTTTCTTTTTTGCCATCCATCATGGTTTTCACTGAATTCTGGAGGCCATCCACATTTGGTAATACAGAAGCAGCCATGATGTCAGCGGTAAACTCGGTAAGGTCAAGTTTAGAAAAATCGACTCGCTGGAATTCATCAACAGTGAACCCACCACAACTTGGGCTTTCGGGAGTGCCCCAACCTTTCCCAATTTGGGGTTTTCCCTGTTCATTAATAATTTTTGCCAGTTTAGAGTTGTAGCAGCAGTAGGACTCCGTAGTTTCCAAGCAAGCTCCAAATACCTTTTTCGAGCAATAGCTCCCAACCAAATGGCAAAGATTTGCTCCACGGTGCATACCTAATTTCTGCTCTTCTGGTTCGCAGGATCTTAATTCCATGACGACCTGAATAGCGACGGCAATGGCAAAGCTATATGGGTCAAAATAGAATCCCCCACCTAAACCGTATACAGGTCCGCCTAACAAACCTGTTGCTGGAACGGCACCGAACGTATAAGTGAGTCCATACATCCCGATCTGGAAGTCTGCACCAGCAGCATGCTCAAGGCCGAATGCTTTAGACCCACTTTGAATCCATGCTGAATTGTCATAGGCGAAGTCATACATGTATTTTGCACCGTACTGAACAGCCCCCATTGCTGTGCTCGACGCCAGCGACCCCATAATCGAGTTGTTTGACTGTGCCCCTCCGCTCTTCTCGCAGCAGTTCTTGATACCGCCATACCCCTTAGCGCAGGTTTCCGCTACACCATCAAAGAGTGCTCCATTTGCTCCATAAACACCTGCCTCACGGGCCGCTTCTTGGGCAGCTACAGCTTTAGCGAAATCGGTGTCATTAGGATAACCAGTGTCCCAGCAGACGCCCTGGTAGCACGAAGTTTTGGTACTACAGTCTTCCGTTGTTGTGGTCGTGCCTTTTTGAGTAATGCAGCTATATGTCACCTGTTTCATCACGCAGCCAATTGGGTCCGTGCTTTCGAGGCAGACCTCATCAATTTTTTTGCATCCTTTATCGATGAATTGTTGGCAGTCGTTTTGTTTGTTCGGATTGATACAGGAGTAGTCATCCTTGTACCTCCAGCAGGCTTTATAAACAGGAAGACCGTTTATAACACGTGTTTCTGGGCCTTCCACACAAGTGTGGGGGGTTATCGGAATATGACGTGCATTGGCTAGTGTCGAGTTGATCTTTAGTGATGGTGTAGGTGTTACCCAGTTTTACTGTATTTGATGGCGTAGGCAACGATGGGTCGCCGCAACGGAATGTCCGTTGCTCTGTCAGACAAGTGCCGTCCCATGCAGCTGAAATGCAAGAGGTGCCAGTTTGCCAGCAACCTGCAATCTTGGAAATTGCCGCACAATAGTCAACTGCGTTCGGCTGAATGCACTCGTATGTATCTTTAAAATCCCAGCACCCCCCAACTTGAGCTAGAGTCACATTAACGCCAGATACATTTTTTGATGGTGTGGTATCGACGCAAACGGAGCCCGTCTTTCTGCATGATGCTGCGACGACAGGATCTAATATGCATGGAAACAGAAGCAAGAATAGAAGTGCTTTTATCAGTTTCATCGCGACTTCGCCTCTAGGTCAATACACCCGTTAGATATAACAGATCCAACAACTATTGGCGTCGAGGCGATACCTTGAATAGAAACGGAGCAAGGGCCAATTTTGTTTGCATTGATGCAAACCAAAGTTATTTGATTATCACCTTCGTGAATATACCCTGTGATATCAATATTAGGTGCTTCGCCTCTACATCCTGAATTGCAGCCGTCATCGTAATAGTTAGATAGAAAATTGTTATATTGATCAAAAAGGGAGGAATTACCGGTCCGCGAGTTAGTTACTATGCGACTATTTCGTATGTCATGACCCGCCCATTCACCGAAAATGTTTTGGTATACGACCGCACCGTTAATCAACAGTTGGCCATTGTTATCTACTCTGTATCCGGTTAGAGTAAAACTTTGCGGTGTCCCCTGGACGGATAGGTTCATGTTAAAGGTCTGTGAAGTCCAGGTAGGAACATTGGATCCTTGATCGACTGCGTAGTTGAAAGGCTGTGGTGCCTGTAGAATCGTGGGCACTGCACCGCGATGGCAATCAAGCGACTGAAGTGCGTTATGAGTCGTGTTACATAGATAGTTTGAATCTGCGTCCACTTCGACTACTTGCCCCATGGTGCAAGCCTTGGCCTCGGACAAGTTGTATTCATTGCAGACTTCGGTCGCATAAATGTCGGGGGTTGTTGTTGTTTTTGTGGTGCACTGCTGTGAGACGTTCCCGCCAGTCGCATTGTTAATCGTGTTACCAATGCCCTTGACGATCGGATCATTAGGGCTGACAGGGAATTTGACTTTGTCTTCCGGGTTTTTGGCGAGGAAGTTAACAGCATCACACTCCTGGTTCGCCACTTTGTCGGATCCCGCCACAGCCGTTTTGCATGTGGTGATTAAATAATGACGATGAACCAAAATTCTGTGATTGGGGAGGATTATTCGTGTAGTGCGGCATGCCTTGCGCGTTGGTGTTGTTCACTTTCGACGACAACTTGTTGAGGTTGCTTTTCCCCAGCGCCAGGCCGTCCGAGTGTGGATCAGCAGTGACCTGACCTGATGAAATCACCATGGCCAGGAAACCTGCGAGCGAAAATATTTTCCTTGTCAGTTTCATTCGCCAGACACCTTGTTGATCTTTACCTCAGGCTGGGGAGATTTCGACCAGTCAACCGATTCCGCTGGAGGAAGTCCATCCGAGCAGAGATTCATGCCCCAGCCAACCTCTAGGGGGCCAGTGCCGCCCTCTTTCTTTGGTACCTTGGCCTGTGTCATCTTCACACCCAGTTTTGCGCAATCTGGCTGTTTAAACCGGCTGAGAACCTTGGCTTCGACCAGAATGGGTTCGTTAGACCCAGTCTTTTTTTTCCACGCCTCTGCCTGTTCGCCGGTTAGCTCGGCGGATGCATGCCCTTGTTTGATAGCGGCGAACAGAATGTCTTTTGCCTGATCAGCTTGAGCCGTAGCACACACAAAAAAGAGGGTTGCTACGAGCCCGGCAGTGGAAAGGCGAGGAAAAAAAATTGGCGAGATCATGATCGCTCCTTGGGTGCTGGAATCAATAACGCGTATGTATATTACACGTGGATCCAAAAGCAATCTATCAGAATCCTATTTCTGTTTTGGGCCTGGCCAATGACTGAATACCTGAATTCAAATTTGCTGTTCGCAAACCCGGTTTGCTACCTAGCCCCTTCGGTGTTGCTTGGGGTGTTTATGGCGTTTCAACCGCGAGCCTGGACAGCCATGAAATGCCTGCAATTTACCGGCGTGCTTGTGCATGAAATGCTGCATTTCATAGTGGGACTTTTGACCATGGCTCGACCGAGCTCTATGTCTCTAGTGCCCAGGACTGATGGGGGAAGGTTGGTGCTGGGGTCTGTTGGGTTCGTAGGGCTGAACTGGATGAATGCCTGGATAACCGCCCTTGCACCCTTGCTGGCCCTGCCGATTGTTTACGGGTTGGCCAGCTGGCGTTTGGCCCAAGGACCGCAGCATTTCCAATGGGGGGACATTTTGATTTGGTTGGCGTTTGCCCCCCAATGCCTCAACTGTTGGCCATCGCGAGCAGATTGGAAGCTGGTGCTCATTTCATGGCCGCTGATTGTCCTGCTTGTAGCGTCCATTGCCGTCTGGATCTGGGGGCATGGTTAATCCGACCTGCTTGCCTGAAGAATTGTTGCTTCGTAATTCGGGCGAACCATGTTCTCGTGTGACGAAAGCCAGTTGGTAGCGAAATGGGTCGCCTCATTCTCCTCTTTGGTGGACAGTCCGAACGTCCCTAAGCCACTGGCGTTTAGGCCTACCTTGTTTCGATTAAGGCCCGCATAAATTAACCACCACGATGCGGCCATCTTGCGGTTTTCGTCCATCCCCTGCCCGTTCTTGTACATCGCAGACAAGATCGCTGGAGAGTTCGGTTCACTTGCCTGGGCGGCTTTGGTCAGCCATCCAAAAGCCTCTGAAAATTCTTTGCGTTCGTAAAGGATGCGGCCCAGCAAGTAATAGGCAGTGACGTTGCCCCGGTTGGCGCCTTCATTGGCCCATTTCCATGCAAGGTCCTTGTCCCCCTTTTTGAGGTAATACAAAGACAAGCGCACTGCCGCCAAATCCACGCCAGCCGACTTAACTGCATCCTCAAACATCAGCATGGCTTTCGCTTCGTTTTTCGGCACCCCTCGGCCTAGCAGGGTCAGAACAGCCAAGTTATACCGGGCAAGGGGAAAGCTTTCGCTGGCAGCTGAAAAATATGCGGCTGCGCCAGCGCTGTCTTGGCGTACGCCCTCACCGCGATCGAGCAAGTAGCCCACAATGTTCTGTGCCCTGCTGTTGCCGCCCTTCGCCAGTTCGAATAGCTTCGGCAGAGCCTGTTTGTCCCCGCTTTTCCAAGCCGCCCATGTGCGCAACACTTCCCCTCCGCCCCGTGCATTGGACAGCAGGCCTTTCATGGCGCTTGAAATGTCCGTACCGATGTCGGATGTCGGCTGCGCGGAGTCGAATACTTCAGCGGCCGATGTCGAGCTGCCCGTATTGGCCGATTCAGCGGCAACGGCTACCGAGCAAGCAAGGGCCAGGGGGAGCGCCCAGAATACCGCGTGTCGATTCTGAGATAACATGTATTGATACACCTTGTTTATTGGTACGCGTAATGTATTCTTTGCGGCATGAAAAGACTATCCCTCTTATCACTGCTTGTAGCCTTTGTGGTCGGGCCCGGTAGCGCTGATGCGACCTGCTTCGCTGAGGCAGCTGCTCGCTACAAGGTCAGCGAAAGGCTGCTGCGCAGCATCCAGGTTACGGAAAACGTTTCCGGAAAGGCCGACATCATCAACACCTCGAACTCGGATGGCTCAAGGGACATCGGGTTAATGCAGATCAATTCCTGGTGGCTGCCGAAGCTGGCCAGTTATGGAATTGGTGAGAAGGATCTACTGAACGGCTGCGTCAGCGTTAACGTCGCTGCTTGGATAATTGCAAAAAACATCGTGACGTATGGCCACACTTGGAAAGCTGTTGGTGCGTATAACAGCCCATACGTAGAAAGTCAGCGCATATATATTCAAAAAATCATGAACAATTACGGACGCTCTTTATGAAGCAGATGTTAAGCGGTTGTTTTTCCCTGATGTTAGCCGGGTGGATCCTTTACACCATTGCCCCGGAAGCCCCGTGCGAGCGCGTTGAGCGCGGGGCTTTACCTGTGCGGGTCGCCTTTGATGGCGTTAGGTGGGCAGGGAGAAACTACCTTAGTACTGATGCCAGAATCGATCTCCTTTCATGGAGTTTAGACGCTGATGCAGCAACTCAAAGTTTCATCTCGCGTTTGTTTTACGGACCAACCTTGAACTGTAAATCCTAATTAATGGTAGGAGGTTAAAAATGATTAAAGAACCCCCGTTATTTATTTACAGTGGGCCTCACGATAAGGTTGGCGCCGACTATCTAAATACGTTGTTTGAAACAGCGGCAAAGTTAAAAGCACCTGACATTCACATGCAATGGTTCAGTGATCGCGTTGTTATACAAATGCGAATCGGTGATTTCATGCAGCACGTCGAAACCATCAGTGCCAGCCTTGGCAGAATGCTCGATGACAAGATCCGCGCTCGCGCCAACATGGACCTCTCACAACGGCATGCAACCATTGATGGTCGCATGTCACTTCAGTATCCGGATCGTGCGATTGATGTCCGTGTGAACGTTCTGCCTGTTCACGGGGGGCAGAAAATCGTGTGCCGGTTGCTGGACCAGTCGAACGCCAGCATGACGTTGAACGATATTCACATGCCGGTGCTGGTGAAGCACCACTTCTTGGAAATGCTGAAAGAACCCCAAGGGCTTATTTTAGTCACCGGCCCTACTGGTTCAGGCAAGACCACGACGCTGTACGCTGCACTCAACGAACTGAATGATGGGACGTTGAACATCTGCACCCTTGAGAACCCTGTTGAATATGTAATCCCACAGTTCGTTCAGGTTAACGTAACCCCTTACATCACATTTCCTCTTGGGCTTCGTGCCTTGCTGCGACAAGACCCTGATGTGATTCTGGTGGGTGAAATTCGTGACGCCGAAACTGCCGAAATCGCGATGCAAGCCGCGAATACGGGGCACCTTGTTCTGGCGACATTGCACACCAGCTATTCCGCGGCTTCTCGATTTTGGAGTCGACAAGCAGGCTCTGGCATCAACACTTCTAGGCGTGATCGCTCAGCGCCTGGTTCAAACCCTCAACAACGACGTACAGCACCAGTGGACTGCCGTTACAGACGCTGAAGCGCATTGGTTGAAGTCAAACGGTTTACCGCTGATCCAGGGGCAAGTTCCGCGTGCGACGGCTAAAGAGTCATTCTCTGGCAAGCGACCGATCATTGAGATGATCAAGTCCGACAAGCACGTTCGTGCGGCAATTCTCAGCAACGGCGGTGAGATGGGGGTGCTTAATGCCGCTACACGTCAACCGCAATTCGATACCTTGGGGCAGGCCGGGATTCGAATGGTTTCCGCAGGCGCCACGACGATGGAGCTTGTTCAGCGGCTTATCAAGGACGACTCGGTAGCCCCTAGTGTCCGACGGATAGGAGATGTCCTCCTCGGGCAAGGGTTAGTCAGTTTTGCCGAAGTGAATGAGGCTGCTGAATCCCAGCTTGCCCTGTTGGTAGAAGGCAAGATCCGAAAGGTCGGGCAAATCCTGGTTGATCAAGGGTTGGTTACCCAGGAACAAGTGGCCAGGGCAATGGGCTATACCGAAGGCGCTGTTGATTTCTTAAATGAACTGGCGGCACGCAGGGTTTTGCCCTATGGCGAGGTGCAATCTGCGGTTCGGTCTTGGCGCACAGAACGTCATCAGGAATCACTTTTCGATTTGGTCATTGAGCTGAAGCTCATCACACAGGAAAAATTGGATGAAGAAGTTTATCGCTCGGATGGCCGTCGTTACGTCGCTGGTGTCGCCCCTGTTCACGATGGCTCAGGAGCCGGCGCCGTCGTTGCCGTATAGGGAGGTCACCGTGCAGACCCAAGATGCCCGCAAGGTCATCGTGTTCTTCTCATTCAGTTGTCCGGTCTGTGCAACCTACGACCAGGTACTGACACGATGGGCGCAAACCATGCCTGATGGGTGGAGTGCTGAGTTCATTCCCGTGACTGTACCCGACAAGGGGAACTACATGGCTGCGCGGGCATTTTACGCGGTTCAGGATGCAGACCCCGCTCGGTTGCCGGCCTTTATGTCTGCCGCATATGCACAAGTCCATGAGAGAGGTATGGAAATGGAGAACCCTCAGACCTGGGCAAACGCGGTTGCCGCAGCGAAGGTACAGGGGTTTGATAAGGCGTGGGCAAACGTCACGCAGGCTCGCCTCGAGAGCGCATTTGCAAAGCTGTTGACGTACGGTGTTGATGCGACCCCATCGTTGGCGATTGGTGGGCGTTACGTGATTAATCCGGACGACACCGCTGGAGACAGCGGAATGTTCCTCCAGCTTGCCAACGGGATGGTGAGTAAAGTGATTCAGAACCGCTGATGCATGGGGCGGGAAATACCAGCAACAAAAAAAGCCCTGCAATCTAGCAGGGCTTTTTTGTGCCTCGTGTTTGATTACCGCGATCCGCGGACGCCTGGTCCTGAATCCTTTGCATCACCACCGCGACCACCTGGTGCAGGTGTTGAACTGCTGGAGCCTTCATTCGGGGTTGGGTTGTAGTTCACGCGAGGTGCTGGTCGTTGACCTGCGTTGGAACCGAACGGGGAGCCTGAGTCCGCACCTGTTGCGCCCATGAGCCCATCACCAAAGGTGTTCTCATTCCCTCCTCCAGTAGTCAGGTTGACGCCGGGCTGATTGGTTTCGTGTCCTCCTAAGCCGTGATGGGATTCCTGTGTGAGCGGTGTATGCATTGCGTTACCGCTTCCGATATCGTGCTGCTGTGCCTCTGCTCCACCTACCGCTCGCAAATCGCCTGAATGACCGCCGAGTGGCGCAAGTGGATCGGCCGCCGGCGCCGGCGACATCGGCATCATCAGAGGCTGTTGTGCTTGGCCCTGATTCGACTCTTGGCGCATCGAATGTAAAGCGGAGCCAGGATTCAATGGTGCCTCAGCACCTGAATTGGCGCTGGTCTCTGCCCTGTGAGTATCCGCCATATGATCAGCGGTAATCATAAAGGCAGGCTCAACGGATGTTTTAGCCGCGAGTTTGGTGGCGTCCTTCGCTTCTCGGCCCGCGGACGCTACAGCTTTGCCAGCCGATTTTGCGGTTTCAGAAGCTTCTGCGACGTGCTCAGCATTAACGATGCGGGTTGCTTGCCCTTGCGAGCGAAGGACCGCGGGTATTTCATGCCCGGCGGCATTCGCCACCCTACCGGCGTGAGCAACCTCTGCACCTGCTTCAGCCACTCTAAGCGCCTTCTCGGCCTTATACGCAGTTGCTCCCGCCCTGGCGAACATAACCCCCCGTGTAGCCGCTCCACCCCACCCTAGCCCTGGGATCGCAAGTGTTGCAACGTTAGCTGCAACTGCCGTCTTGGGATTTTCCGCTTCCCATTGTTGCTCTTTATTGCCTAAGGCGGTCACGGTATTGGCGATCGGCTTCGACGACATTACGCCAGTCATGGTTTCAGCCGAGATCGATGAGTCTCCATTGGCAACCTGACGTTTAGCGCCCCGGACCATATCCTTGGCGTTCTCAACACCAGCCGGCATTTGGGAACTTACATACGTCTCGCGATCTTCATAACGCTTCTTGAAAGCTTATCGAGTGTCGGCGGTTGTGGAGCGCCGGTTGGCCCGACCTGATCGGCGTTTACACCCGGAACGTTAGTCGACGGGGTGCCGATATTTGCATTCGCGACATTGCCTCCAGGATTGTCGGGTACCTGCTGCGCACGTTGACCAACGCCTTGTGCTCGTTCGGCATTATTGTCGGTTGGACCGCTGATAGATCCGCTTTGCATGGCCGATACCACGTTCGCAAACGCGGCTTTGTCGACGGAATTCAATGCCCATAGCTGAGCCGCTTCACGTTTGCCTTGCATGCCGACGGAACGTTGCCCATACCGGGTTTCAAGCTCTGGGAATTTTTTATTGAAAGCGTCGCGTTGCGAGCTGTCCAGGTTCGAAATGGCGCTATTGAGTGCTTGCATCGCCTCTGGGGAGCGGATCAGGTTACCACCCGTTGTATCTTCACTAATTTGTACGCCTGCACTGACGCTCGCTTCAGCGGAGGTTGCCTTTTGGAAGCGCTGGAAGGAAGACTGCGTATCAGCTGTTGTTGAGCTGAGACGACGACTCAAACCATTTTCACTAGCAGCTTCCTTGCCTGTGCTATGTGCAAACGCCGAGGATGCCGCCGCTTTCCAGCCTTTCATATCACTTTCGTTTTTGGCAATCTCAGAACCAAACTCAGAGCTAATTTTCGTCGCTTGGTCCTTCGACATTTCCTTACCTGTGGAGGACGCCACGCCGGCACTCACTCCCCCAAAAATGCCACGGAAGCCAACCTCAGCATTAAAGTTTTGTTTAAAAGAATCGCGATCGCTGCCTGTCATGCCAAGCGAATCGGCTATTTTATCGCCCATTTTCATGGCCTGTTGCGTCATGCTGGTATGGGAGCGCTCCAACGATTGCATTTGCGAGTTCGACCAGGAGTCCCCCGATTTGTAGGACATGACCTGGCGCATACTCGCCTCAACAGCTGAGGCTGATTCTGAGCGTTTGGTATGGTCTTCGCCCAGCGCGCTCTGAGTCGATGTTCCTAGCGTTTGTTTGAGCTCTGCTTTGTTCCAGGCTGCGTCGGCCTGGGCGAGGCCTGATTTTTCGGAACCCTTATATTCCGCGCCGTATTGATTTCGCGATGCAACATCAACATGCGCACCGTTCTTCATAATGTCAGGTGACTGTAGCTTTTCATCGTTGTGATCTCGACCTGACCAACGACTGGCCAGGGACACCATCCCGTAACCCGTCACTCCGAGCATGGCGGCCGAAATCAATGGCGTGGCAGCTAGCATGTCCGACGCAATGCCGAGTCGAGTAGCCAGCACGTCGTAATAGACCGCCTGTAAATTGCTGGGTACGAGGCCCTTCTCTGTGAACTGGGCCAGTTTGTCGGCAACGTCATTCTGAATGTACATCTGAATAACGGCGGAGAACGGCAACCATGAAGAGGTCCACACACCGAACCCTAGGTATTTGACGTACGCCATGAGTGCCCCGGCCCCTTTGAACAGGCCGTAGATGATCACAATGGGCGCGAAGCCAAAAAACAACAGTTGCAGGAAAATCATGGTCGGCATCATGATCTTGGCAAAGAAGCTACCAGACGCGGCCGAATCAGAGCGGAACTGTTCATCTTGTTGAGTCAGTGAAACCATGCACAAGTTGAAACTGTTCTGATCCTGGACGCTATCGAGGCAGTTGTAAGTACCCCAGACCGAGTTGAAAAACAACGCGTTCGTCATGAACTGATCAGAGCTTTGCGCCGCCGACCAAAGGGTTGGGACCAGATTGGTGATTGCGTCGTCCACGTTGGTAGTAGTGTAGGCGCCACCCATGGGGTTTTTGTCTTTCATGCCAGCGTTAATCAGCTTCTTCAGGTTGGCGCTGGCCGGGAATGCAGAGACGACGGTGTTGATCTTGGCGCTAGCATCTTGGCAAGCCATGGATGTTCCTGCCGCATTGAGGTTATCCCAATAGGTGGTAAGTCCATTTGGCCTTGAATAAGACAAGACATAATTGACCATGTCCGGGCTGGCTTGGAAGTTGTTCATATTGAACGTCGTCGACCCTGGAACACAATCAATGATGAATTGCTTCAAGCTGGAGACCAGATAAGGGTCCACATTTTCCACTCCTTTGCGCAACGTCATTAAAAGCTTCAACGGAGTGATAAAGCCATTTTGGCTAACGCCCATGTAACTACCGCTGGTGCTTTGGAAGGCTGTATTGACTTTGTCGAATATGCTGTACGACGCAGTTGTGAACAAGCTTGCCGGTGCAGCGATAATAAGCGGAACATGGTCAACCTTTGCGATATTTCCGGTGTAAATATCCTCAATGGTTACCGAAGCCTGTATGGAGCAACATGCGACCACCATACCAAACCCAAATAGTCCACCAATCGGACCGTTAGCAGGGATGAACTGTTCACCGCCGCCCTTCTGAATCATGAACATGATTCCGGACATCAGGGCGACAAAACCGCCGACCAGATAAACACCATTCATGAAGCCGCCTGATCTGAAAATCATGGCGAGGCCATTAATCGTTGAGTAAAAAGAGCTTACATCACCGAGTACGTAAATCGTAAAATCCATATCTCGTCACCTTAATTAGATACGACCGGGCTTTACAAACACAGCCGGGTTGCTTGAAAGGATAATTTTGACGAGCTCTTTGGCAGCCACAATCTTGGGTTGCAACTTTTCATGCTCGGCTCGGATTTCGGCCAGTTCAACAGTCAATTTACGAATGTTCGGCTCGACGAAGTCAGGTTTCATGCCGCGCACCCCGTTAAAAGACTGGTTGGCAGCATAAATAGCAGCTTCACCGTATTTAACGGCGAGTTCGTTGGCAATCAGCGGTGCAAGTTGTTCGGCAATGGACTGAATCGCACCTGGAGACTGCTGGACTTGCTTGATAAGAGCCAATACAGGGGTTTGGATAGCGTTAATAAAGCCAATTTGGGCCGCGGTGAAACCGCAGGAACCTGCCTGGCAGTAGGTGAGCTTGCCAACAATCGAGTCCGAGGTAGTGCCAGTTGTCGCGCCCTGGGTATAGCCAAAAAGCATTTTGTTGGTGTAGCCGAGCGTGCCATCGAAACTCAATGCATTATTCGGGTCGATCGAAGAGCACTGATTACGGCCGTACCCATTGTTACAGTGTAAAACCTTGAGTGGTGTGCTGTTGCCGGCGGAGCCATTTTTGAAGTTCATCAAGGTCAACGTTGGACTGAAAATTTGCCCTACTTTCACCTTCGGAGAGCCGTCAGGGTTGTTTCCGGCGGCAGTATCGGGGCTTGTCATGATGACGGCGCCGATCATGCTCATGACAACTTCGTTGGCACGATTCGCATTGGCTTCACCCGTGTCAGGGTTGCCCAGGTATTGACCGGCGCTTGTGTCCGTCAGGGCCTTCCAAACTGGGTTACCGCACTCCTCGCAACTGCCATCATTGGTTGATTTGTCGTTGTTAGTGTTGGGAGAGCTGAACAGATCGGTGAATCCCGAGAATAAGTCCGAGAATGCGCCTTTCGCGGTCTGGGCCGCGGTGGAAGCTGTGTCGGCCATTTCTTTACGAGCTGATGGGTCCGTAAATGACTTGACGATGGAGTTTGCGACTGCGCAAGTGTTCTTCATCATCTGGTTGAGGGCTTGCAGTTTGTTTTGGAAATCCTGCATTAATTTGCCGAGCGCCGGGTTAATTGCATCAATCGCGGCTTTGAATGCGACCCCGACGGCGTTAGCAGCGATCTGGCGAAACAAAGCTACCAACTGGTCAGCATTGATAAATGAGAACGAACCACCAAATAAATCGATACCGCCGCAGCCGGCAGATAACCGGGGTGGGTCGAACGCCACCAGATTGATGTTCCGTACCGGGCTGCGCAATGCGGCGCCACCGGCTACGAAGCCACCGCGACTTTGACTGGCAAAGCCGCCCGGGGCAGTGCTGTTTGACAGGAACATGCCGTCAAGAGCATCTTGTAAGCCCGCGGAGGCAGGCAGCGACGCGGTAATCATGACCGTAGTCACAACTAACGCTATAAAGCGCTTAAATTTACTGTGCATGGTTGCTATCTCCTTCGTAACGCCCTTCCAGTTTGTTTTTCAGATACTGAACCCACTTTTTCGGATCGTTACTCGCACCCTGTTTCGTATCTTCGTTCGTTAATACACCGCGGTCATAAGTGTGAATCTTCAGAGCAATGTCTTTTGGCAGAAGATCGTTGCTGTCGGCTGCGGCGATAATTCGCTCGGCAAGTTGGTCTTGCGCCATCATGCCTTGAGACACGATGAAGTAATTATTGGGAGGAACTACCAGAACAGTTGTAGGCGTTATGCGAAGGTTCAAAATGCTGGCTTGACCACTGTTGGCAACAAACTCAGGTACGTTCGGGAGTGTTTTACCGTCCATGGAAATGAACTTAGTAACGAACCCGTACTGCTTTGCAATCTCTTGCACGGTATTAACCTGGGGCTGGCAGAAGCTACATTTCGAATCGAAAAAGACCCATAGGCCGCCCACTTTTGCCACATGCTTCAGGGCGTCCGATATACCTGCTTGAGCGTTCCTCAGGAAAAACGGTTTGGTGTATGTCGCGATTGGAACTCGGTTGTTTTCGTCGAGGAACGGATCTGCTGCGACCACGCGAGTCGTCATTTCCGCATAGCGCTGGGATTTATCCATCGCCACGCGCTGGGCGTACATGTACGCCTCAACGTTTTCTTTCGTAGGATCGTCGATCGCAGCATCGAGAAGTTTCGGCATGTTTTCGCGCAGCCATGAAACAGAGAAAGGCTCCTGCTGGTCCTTTTCGGGGGCTTTCTTTGCTGTCTCTACTGGCTTGGTCGGGACAATAATCGGCGGCGGCGGCGGTGGAGGCAGCTCTTTCGGATCTTTGTAGAAGAACCAGCCTTCAGATTTCCTTTCAATGAAGCGGGTGGGTTCTTCGCTGGCGTGAGCGCTGACGGCCCCGAGGGCCGTTGCACCTAGCAGCATGGCTAATACTAGCTTCATTGTTTTAATCCTATACGCGTACGCATACACGGTTCAAAGAGCTCAATCATCAGATTATTGGCCCTACCCTGCCGATAATTAACTTTTGATCCAGGAAGCCCCAATACCGCCCGTCATAGCTACGTGGTTCAGTGCCGACCACCAATACCTTTCCGGGTGGAACAATCTCAACCCGATCAAAGTCGCCCGGTTTCTTTCCGAGTTTATCTGTCAGGTCCAGCTCACCGATCAGGCGCCCACCGATGTAAGCGATGTTGCCTTTGACCACGAGTTTGTCACCCGGGAGACCTGCGACCATTTTTCCGACTGTTTTGCCCTCAAAATGGGACCCCATCAGCCCACCCACAGGCACAAACGCGACGTAATCGCCAATCTTCAGGTCTTGTGGTAGGCCGTAGGTGATGAAGTACAGCCGCCATGGCAGGCACCGAACGGAAGCGAGATCTACGCCGATGCGGTAATCCTGGCGAAAGGCAGTGACACTCGCGATTGCGACGATGAATGTGGCGGTGATACCGATCAGAGAATTTCGAAGAAACAGTAGGCGTGGCCTGTCATTGCGCAGCAGCACAAATGGAGCCGTCAGACGTGCTCGGAAAGTTTTTCCTTTCATGATCACTCCAGGGTCAGGCCCAGTCGTTGAGCTACCTGTTTCGTGATGTTGAGACCATCAGGAATATTCATCACCACCGACGAATTGACGACCAGTACTCCAGCTTCGCTGTATGGCTTCAGGGCGTCTTGCAGCTCATTTACGAACGCGAGGCCATCCGCTTGTGCTTGCTCGGGAGTCATGCCTGGCTTGTCCAGCGTTTGCTTCATCTGGGCGTTAGCGAGCTTGGAGCCATCCACCAGAACAATTTGCGCGGAAGCCGGCTGGTTCACAGTGGCGTAGTGGTAGGACAGAAAGCTGCTGAAAGCGGAAAAGGCCATGGCGATGACGGCAGCGGTCAGGAACGAAACACCGCCCTGCCCTGTGCTGGCATTTTTCGCTGGCTCAGGCTTGCTGCGAATATCCTCAGGCTCCACGTTGACGTGCTCACTCGAATTGTCTGGGGTTGGGTGTTTTGCATCTGTCATTTGGGCGGCCTCTGGTCGCTGCTATGTAATTTGGATGTATTGCTGCAAGATATTAAAGCATAACACGTGACAATAATTCAGTGAGAATCTGAAGCGAATTTGTGGGCAAAAAAAGGCCCGGTAATTCCCGGGCCAAATCGAGCGTGTGAAGGGGGAATGGCAGCAACGTTTACGCGTACGCCGCCTCACGCTCAATGAAGTTGTTCACGGCATCAACGGCATCAACGCCTTGGTCAAGCTGGTCGAGAATTTCATTCCGAGCAGGCCCTTTGGTGGAGAACATCACGTTGTGGAATTGGTCCACCACGAGTCGGACAATCCCCCAGTCGGTATCACTGCGTTTCACCATGATCTCACTGTACTTACCGGGCATCGTGTGGACGGACTTCAGCATGTGCTGGCCATACGCTTCGATCTTGAATTGCTTGCTGTCGATTGCCGAATCGATGGATTCCGATTTCTGCTGGAGGATGAACTGCCAAGCCGAGTTTGCCGCAATGGCTTCGCAGTTTTTCGATGCGTAAACGTCACCGATCGATTGAGTAACAACGAGCACCGCGCCATCTTCTTTTCGGGCTTTCCGGTATGCCGCGATCATAGCTTTCGCCATCATGGGGTCATCGAGCAGCTCCCACGCCTCGTCGACGATCAGGATTTTCTTGCGGCCCCGCTCCCCCATCTGCGACTTGTACATATCGTGGTTGATCCGGGAAATCAGTTGCAGCAAGACCACCTGCTGAAGCGCTGGTCGACCCTTCAGGTCGCTCAGCTCCATGCAGATGAATGCGTTGCTCATGTCGAGGTTGTTTTCACCTTCAAACCACCGTGTGAACTGACCGCCAGCGAACGGGAACAGCTGGCGGCCAAGGCGCAGGCATTCGGGGTCGTCGGACTGCGAGATGAACCATTCGGCGACAGCCCGAATATTGGCGCTGTTACCAAACTTGGTGTAAACGCTGTGGATCGCCTGCTCGATGCGAGACAGTTGGTAATCGTCCAGGATGTCTTCAGGCGCTGCCATCTTGGCGATGGTTGCCTTCAGGATGTCCATTTCCTCTTCAAGATCTTCGATGTGAGTAAATGGGTTCAGGCAAACATCCGATTCAGGACGAAACTCGATGAACTCGCCCCCGACACTCTTGCACAGTTTGAGGTAACTGCGGCCCGCGTCGATTACCCAAACCTTCGCACCTGACGCGAGGTAGTCAGCCACAAATTTTTGTGTAAGGAAGGACTTACCGGCGCCTGCCTCAGCAAAAATGATTCCGCTGTAATTCGTTGTGGAATCGTACAGGTCGATCAAGGCTGGCTGGCCACGACGGGTGAGCAGCAGCATGGCGCCACTCATTCCGCTACCGGTCCATTCACCGAGGATTGGCAGAAACTGCACAGCATGACGAACACCCATTGTGTGGAAGCGGAATAGGTTCTTCGTGCCTTCACGCGTGGTGTTCAGCGGCAGCAGGTTGTTCCACAGGGCCTCGAGGATCCGTCGGTCTTCCCGGAGCTCAAATGCGAGGGATGTGTAGTAGGCCTGAAGCCCTGAGGCGCTCGAGACTGCGCGAGAACAGGAAAATGGTGAAGTTTACTTCTACGACGATGGCCCCTTTGCCTTCAATCTCATGGACAAGCGTATCCACGCCCTTCTTCTTGTAGCCCAGGACTGGAATGAGGTGCGCGGTCGGACCGAACACTTGGTGGTTGATGATCGAAGATGTGTTTTTGACTTCGTCGACCTTTACCACCTGATCAGGATAGTGAAGGGTCAGAACCATATAATACGGATCGGTGATTTGGTTGGAGAGGCCTCCAGGGTCGCCGATCATGTGGTTCATGATCGCCAGGCTCGTGCGCTGAGGGAAGAATTTTACGCTCAGCGCTTTAGCGTAATGCGACCCTTCATTGAAATTGATGGTGGAAGGATCGTCATAATTGATCGAGTCACCGGGGTAGTAGATCTGGTCCTTGAGCAACTTGGCTTCGTCGTAGTGGGAGCGCGGGGCGTCCCATAGCTTGGTGATAATGCGCATGATCACCAAATAGGAGACGGCATCCAGCTGAAACAGATTCAGCGATGCAGCCTTGAGTGCTTCAGTGATCCGATCGGCGGTTTCTTTTGTGGTGGCAATATCAGCGTCTTCAGGCCGCTCGTTACGGCACGGAAATTTGACGGTGACGATTACGCGCTGACGATTGAGCATGACGCCACTGCGTTGGACCAGCGGGGTATCGACCCCACTGCTGATCAAATTCGCGTGCTGCTTAGTCAGGGCTCTCAGGATAGGTGTGGAGTTAGGCTTGTTGTTGACGTAAGCGTCGATGTACTCGCCGACATCCGGGCTCGCCAGCATGCCGATCTGGATGAATGTGCCTGGTGGAAAGCTCATGCTCAACGCGGATTGTAATTTGTCCACGGTCGACGCACTTGCACCGGTCAATGCGTCGGAGACAAAACACGCGCCGAGATAGTGTTCAGCGCCATCAGAGCAAAAAAATACTTTGGTATCGGTGTCGATCGCCCGAACCGTGAGTTTCGCGTGAGGGACGCTAGTCCGATCACCTTTGATCGTTGCTTTGGAGGCTGCCATAGCACTGTTCGCCTTGGAGTGTGGTTGAGTAGGCTTTGGAAGGCCTGGAGGGCAACCCGCAGGCAGAGCCAGTTAATGGTGGCCAGTGCGCCTTTGAGGGTGTTACAGAGTGGCGGTGAAGATGTTGGTCAGAACACCCGGGCCCACACTGGCGGACAAGGCAACGGCAACGCCGGTTACTACCGACATTACCGACTGCTTCACGACGCCGATCGCCAGACCGGTACCCAGTGCACCCAGAGCAAATACTTTACCCAGAGAGCCGGTCATCCAGTCGTCCAGGTTGGTCACGATCGTGGTGAAGGTAGAGTCGGAACCGGCGGTGACGTCTACAGCGGCGGCGAGGCCGATTGCGGCCACAACCAGCATCGCTTTTTTGTCGATTTTGGCGAAAGGTGCAGTCAGTTTGTTTTCGACTTGAGTGGTGGCTTGTACGTTCGTAGTGAAGCCTACAGCCGCGGCCAGGCCGAGGACGGCTACTGCCAATTTGTTTTTGAGAGGGGTGGTTTGTACGTTCATAGTGAAGCTCCCAGTTGTGATCAGTTCAGGTTGATGTCGGTGGTAGTTGGGATTGCGGCCGTTGCATCCGGGCCATAATCCGCGGGTTGTTTTTCCTCGGGTTGACGTGCCGGGACTGTGGCGTTGACAGGCGGTACGGCGGCGAGCTCGCGGTGAGGCACAACCATCCCCTGGCCGGCAAATTCGGTTTTGCCGAATGTCCAGGTGCGCGGTTGTACTTCGGTAAACAGGTACGACGGGAAGTGAAGGTCGTCCTTGCTATCGATCCATGGAGCGATCCAGATGCGCATGACTTGCGCTGGAACGCGTACCGGTCGAGCAAGATCTTTCACTTGTGGCCCTGGCATCCCGTTTGAAGCTTTCAGGTTTTGCTCAGAGCTCGCAGTCTTTCCCAGGTCGTTACCGTATTTAACGTTCGGTACTTTCTGGCCAATGGGCATGTCACTTTCGGTCAGGGCCGGCATTTGATTGGTTGATTTATAAACTGCCATCGGCGACTTACAGATGATCCCCTGAGGCATGCCCGGGCATGAAAACTCATCGTCACCTGCGGTGTTCAACCAGGAGGAACAACCACTGAGCAATGCGATAGGTAACAATGCCCCGATAATTGCGATACGTTTCATTTGATTCCCCTTATTCATTTCAGCTCGAACCCTTTGACCAACATGATGGTTACCTTGCGACCAGCATCGACTTCGACGACGGGAGTCATTTCACGGGCCATTTCCATGTAGAACTTGGCAACTTCGTTTGCAGACGTTGTGAAGCCTTTCGCTACACCTGTTTGAAGAATGCTGGAGGTGTCGGCTGTTTGAGTTGAGACTGTTCCGCCGGGATTTATGTTAAGTTGTGGGACGTTTTGTGGGGTCATCGCTTGTGCGAAACCAGACAGACCACCAGCAACTAATGTCTTGGCAATCATTTGCCCTTGTTTAGACACGAGTCGTCCTCGCATACCCGCACGACCGTCTTCACCAACAATGTAACCTTCGACTTTAGACTCGATAATTTTTCCGTCTTTGCGAACGCACGAAATACTTTCTGTACGCAGAATCGCACGCTCGCTGGAAAGGGAGCCATAACCCGAAGCAAGTACGAAACACTCTTTGATATCAACCCGGTATTTGTTGGGCAGCATTGCCTCGGTTTTGATTCGCAGTGTTGTCGGGACTGGATTTTTCTGTGTGGTGGCGCTGGTTGGTGCGTCCATACCGTTCAGCAATATCGCTTCGAAAAAGGAGCCGGCAGACAAAGCAGGCACGGGCTTTTCGTCGCGCTTTGGTGTTTCTCGCTTGTTCTCGAGGTTTACACCAGTAATACGCAATTTAGGGCCCGCCGGCTTCACTTCTGGAGCGGCGACGCCGGTACCAGCCGAAGCTTCATAACCCGGAAGCGGTCCATTCAACGCTGGTGCGGAAGCACTCTGAGGGCCACGTTTTTCCAGGTCGTCCAGTCGCAGGGTCACTCGCTTGAGTTCAAGCAAAGCGTCTTGAGTGACGTTGTCATTTTTATTTCGTTGTTGCTCTTCCAGGTCGCGAAGTTTATCCGCGGTGCGGGCGTCTTTTTCCTGTTGCAATTGAGCCGCAAGAGCTTTTGTCTCTTTATCTTGCGCTTCAATTCTTGCGTACAGCTGTTCTGGCGTGTTGTTGTTACCTTTTGGCAACATCAAATTGGTTTCATTGAGAGGCTCAGGATTTTTGCGGGTGGTTTTCTTACCACCACCAACAAGAATAGAACCGACCAACATTAGGGCGATTAACAGACCGCCGATGGCTATTACTTGACGCCAGCGCGGGTTAAGGTCCTGCCACCACGTATTCAGATTGTCTTTAAGCGCCATTGTTAATCCCCAGTTGCCGATTTATCAGAGACGATGAAAACTTCAGTGGTTTTCCCGCTTCTTAAAGTGGCAGTGGGGAAGAACGAAACAGCTCGCACGCCATCGCTATAAAAAGTACCTTCATCCAAATCAACCTCACTTGGAGTGGTCCCCAGGATCGTATAGCGATAAATATCGTACTCAGGACCGGAATAACGGACTTTTGGATACGCGATCACGTTACCAATATTTGCCGCAGCCGATGGTAGCTGGCCTTCACTGAACCCCTCAGGAGTTTTCCCGAGTGCAACTTCCCGCAAGATGTACCGAATGTTGTCGGTGTAAACATTACTGTCCGGAGCATGTTCAGTTTCGGACTTGCCGCCAGTTTCAGCTTGGGCCTTATCCAATTGCAAAACGATGGTTTGCGGCGGCATTTCTTTAGGGACAAGCGTCAGCGAAATTACCGGGTCGTTGGGATTCGATCCTGTGATATAGACCGCAACCGGCTTACCGGTAGGTTTCATGGTCACATACAGAGATTGCCCTATCGGTGAGATATCGACGTCGTCTGTCTGCTGGTCGACCGAGCGGGGTTCTGCGAAAGGCGTAGAAATACGGTTCGGCAGAAGGCTCGAAACATAGACAACTTCATTTCGATCAGAGCCGACGCGAACAACTTGGGTGCGGGCGTCCTCTTTATTACCTGGCATGAGGCCGAGACCGGGCAATGGTTGGGCTTCGACGCCTTTGATTCGTTTCTGGGCCGTCGGTACCGGCGGCAGGTTGAAGTTGGCCGTCCCATCAGCAACAGCAACCGTCGCTTGAAGGGAGACCAGCACAATGAGAGCAATGGCTGAGCGTTTCACTGAATCGTCTCCTTGGTTTGTTCGGCTGGCTTCGGTGGGTGTGCCTGGATCCACTTGAGGGTTTTAGGGTTGGAGCCGGGGTATGTATCGAACGCCTCGATAACGGGGCGGCCGTCGCGAATTTTCATGACGTACTCAACTACGGCGACTTCCGGTTTGACTTGACCGGTGGCGCTGCGGGATTCCATCGTTCCGACGACGAAAACCTTCGAAGTCTCTTTTTCGTAGCTGGTCTTCGACGCTGACCAAGCGACCGATCCGGCGTTGGTGTTGAACACCGGGTCGTTGGCTAGGATGAACATTTTTTTGCGCACTTCCGGGTAGATCGCCGGATCGACAAAGGCGCTAACCGAATCAGCAACGAAGTTGACGTTTTTAGGCGTGACGTTGCCCATCAGTACGGATGCGTACAGGCCGAAGGACTTCAGGTACTCCTCGTCTGCATTGTTCCAGCCGATCTTTACTTCTTTGTCCAGGTTTGGCGGGATCAGGCGCGTGGTTTCATGCTGCCCCAACTGGTTGATGGCCAAAGCGCACACCGCAACGGCCAAAAATGTATTGGCCGTGACGTTCAATCTGGCGAATGACGACAGCCCTTCCATCGTGCCGAGTAGTCTTTTAAGCTTCATTTTTAAACCCTTGGGCCTTAAACGGATTCATAACGCGTACGCATAAACTTAAATCAAAACTTCTTAAAGAAAGAAGTCTCGTTTAGAGGAGTCCTGGTAGTGCTTGTTGAGCGGCATGACTCCGGCCCAGTAGCACAGATGCTGCAAAATGCCGTCGAGTGCGCCATTTTTGAACCGCTTGAAGCGCTTGACTGCGTACCACCCGCCCATCAGAGAAGCGATTGTTGCCCAGCCACCGATGGCGATGCCTGCACCTAAGCAGCCAATGAAAATTACAGCTTCATCAATTTCCCAGAACAGCAATTGTGTCTGGCTGTCGACGTAGCGCGGGATGTCGATTTCTTTCAAAGTGTTTTCCCCGCTGCTTTGACAACATCCACTTCCACGCGACGGTTCATCGAACTGTCAACGATGGAAGCCGGGTCCCGCTTACCCCGGCCGGCGACTTTGATGTTCTTTTTGCTCACGCCCCGCTTGATCAGATAGCGGGCGACGGAAATTGCGCGATTTTCCGAGAGCCGTTGGTTGTAGGCGTCGCTGCCAACATCGTCTGCATGTCCGACCAGCTTTACGACACTGCCTGTACGCAGGGCTTCTCCGATCGAGCTCTCGAGAGCTGCCCACTCGGCTGGGCTGCTTTTGTCGAAACCAAAGAAGAGCGTAGACCTCACGTGTCGCGCTTCTTCGGCTGCCTCTGCGTCGATTGCATCCAGTTGAGCTTCTTCTTCTGGCATCAGGGCGCGAGTACGCGAAGGCTCGGAAACGATCCAGATGGTGGGCGTGCGCTTGACCTGGCTATCACGGATAGCTTCACCAAGGACATGTGCCTGATGTGCAGGTTCTACCGCTACGCCCACTGAACTTCGCGCACGTCAACGGCGCCGGCAGTGCTGGCAGCAAGGGCGAGCGAAGCAACCATTAAGGCTCGGATTTTGGTGGTCATAGGGATACTCGTTGGTTGTTATTGCGACGTAACACGTAGCGATAATACAGCCAGTCGCCTTTTTGTTGCAATAGGCACTCTTGATACCTAAAATATAGTGACGTGTTAAGTATTGCAAATTTCGCTTGGCGAACCTCCCTTGAGCCTGCCCCTACCTTATTAGCTGCTGTGCGTCATTCCCCTGCATTAGGTATTCACTCTTTGCAGCGTCGTAGGAGTTTAAAAATGCAATCCACATCAGAAGCAGTATCCACCGCGGGTCCGGCAAGCAACGAATGCAAGCCATCGGAGCCTGGTGCTCCCGCGGCTACGATCGGTCTGGAAGTGTGGAACCAGGTACAAGAAACGCATCCGGACTTAACAAAGTCTTTCAACAAAGGTGGCTTTCAGGGCACCGCCGTATCACCGACCTATCAAGCCATGAGGGCTACCCAGATTTTTGGGCCACATGGGCTTGGATGGGGAACTGAACTCATCAGTGAAAGTTACGTTGAGGGTGGCCCGTTGGGCTTTGATAAAGACGGCCGCATGCTCGGTCGCGAAATCATTCACAAGGTCTACCTTGAGCTCTGGTACATCTACGGAGGCAAACGCGGTTCGATCAAGCAGTTCGGCGCAACTACCTTCCTCTCCCGGGATGCCTACGGGACCATCTCGAGTGACGAAGACCACGCAAAGAAAAGCATTACTGACGCTACGTCAAAATGCCTTTCGTTGTTGGGGTTCAGTGCCGATGTCTACATGGGCAAATTCGACGACCATAAATACGTCGCTGGCCTAAAGGCAAAAATGGAAGCCGCGGGCAACCCGGCTACCGGTATGACATCGACGGAAAACCCTACGTCTAGTGCCCCTCAGCCGCAGCAGAACGAATCAGGCCCGTCTCCAACTGGATCGGATTATTCCCAGCGTTATCTGAGTTACAAGGCCCGTTTTAAAGAGCTTCAAGATAACAACCAACAGGTAAAGGACATTGCGGGTGTGCGTGCACAGATCCAACAGGATCCCGCACTTACCAAGATGGAGATCCAAACGCTGTTGCAATCGCCATTGCTGCGGATTGCTGACGCATCGCAGGAACCAGCTCAGGCTGGGGCCGGTGAGAACGCAGCACCTAAGAGCATTTTTTTATAACCCCCACAACCCGGTCACCTTTTGGTGGTCGGGTTTTTTTATGCGCAGCTAAAGGTTGTCCTCGATGAGCATGGAAAAGATTTTACGATCGAAAATCGGAGGGTCATTAGACACCCTGGCGCTGAGTGCAATGGGTGCAGGTGGGATATTGACCTCTCCGTATTTTGGATCGGTCCCCTCCAGCATGCCGCTCGCGTTGGGGGCGGCAGGCGGTGCCTACATCGGCAACAGGTTGTTCCAGTTTTGGAAGGACCAGCTACTACTCGATTCCAAAATCAACATCAGGTCAGCGACTGACCTGGTGCGACCGGATGGAATGCTGGTGGGTTACACGACCGACACGGGCAGTCCGGTACACATCCCAGATGAAGACCTGATGCGTCACGGTTTTATCCTGGGCCAGTCCGGTGTGGGGAAGACCGTGCTGGGCAAATTGTTGATGTTCCAGCAGATCCAGCGTGGAGGGGGCCTGACGTTTATCGACGGCAAAATGAATGCCGAAGACATTCAGACCATCTATCAGTACTGCTGCTGGGCTGGGCGTGAACAAGACCTGCTCATTCTCAATCCGGGTAACCCCGATATGAGCAACTCATACAACCCCATTCTCAGGGGCGATCCCGATGAAGTCGCTGCACGGATTTTGTCGATCATCCCATCGACGGAAAACAACCCGGGTGCAGACCACTATAAGCAGTCGGCGAACCAAGGCATCGCGACGTTAGTTGCTGCATTTCAAGCCGCGGGTCTTGCCTACAACTTTATCGATTTCACGATCCTGCTGATGAACCACAAAGCGATCGAGGAGCTCGAGACCCGCCTGAAGAAATCTCAGCCTCACAACCCGGCCACAAAAAATCTTTCACTGTTCCTCGAACAGTACAAGGTTGGCGGCATGAACAAGCCGGGCCTCGAAAACATGGTCGACATTAAACGGATGAAGGAAACATTCGGTGGTCTTGCCGGCCGGATGTACATGTTCGGCACCGGCAAATTCGGTGAGGTATTGAACACCTATACCCCCGACATAGACCTATTCGAAGCCATCCGAGCGAAGAAGATCATCTACGTCGCTCTACCCACCATGGGTAAGAACGAAGCAGCGTCCAACTTCGGCAAGATGTTTCTAGGGGACTTCCGAACAGCGATTTCCTGGGTGCAGGCATTGCCGGAAGAGGAGCGTCCGAATCCCCCGCACTTGAACTTCATGGATGAGCTCGGCAGTTACGCCGTTCATTCGTTGGCACGGCCTTTTGAGCAAGGTCGATCCGCGCAAATGGCCTTGCTTCCCGCTGCCCAGACGCTGGCCAACCTTGATGTTGTGTCACCTGACTTCAAGGAGATGATCATCGGTAACACGTGGACCAAGATTTTTTTCAAGATCGGGACCCAGGCCACCGCCGTAGAGTGCGCCGACCTGATCGGTATGAAAATTGGGATTACCAAATCGCTCAGTGGCACGCAGAACGAGAGCAGCAGCACTCCACTTCTAAATGTGACACCAGAGGGAGGCACAGGCGCCGCCGCCGGCATCTCCGAAGGCGAGCGCGAGCAGGAAGAATACAAGGTCAGCCCCGACGACCTGAAGGCTCTCGGCAAAGGCGAATGCATCATCCAGTACGGCGGCGACCAGATCTTCAACGTCCGGGTACCGATGATCACCATCGATAAAAAGCTTCAAAAAGAGATTGGCCGTATCCGCATCAACCATTTCCGGAAAGCGCCTGTTGAAGGCGCGGACTACTTCAAAAACAGCGACAAATACCTCGGTGGTAGCGGTAAGCCTACTGGCGGTCGCAAAGCCGTAAAGGAGCTAGCAGATGAATAACGAAAACCCGATGGCAGACGTGGCCACCGGCGGGCATGTGCTCGTCCTTGATGAGCGAAGCACCGGTCAGGAACAGCTGATCGCCGGTATGCTGGGCAAACAGATCTCAGCAGGTGGCGCGGTGATTGTTTTGGGCTCCTCGATTGAAGAGCCAATGCTCGCGACTTTGCTCAACGCATGCAATGAGGTCGGTCGCGAGGCCGATCTGTTGGTGGTCAACCCTGCCAAACCTGCAACGAGCCACACCTACAACCCTGTGCTTTACAGCTCTCCCGCGAATATCGCCAGCCAGGTGATGAACTTCATCGCTAACCAGGACGACTTAGCCGACACGAACGACGCCGGCACGGCCTGGCTGCTGGAGGCGATTATTGCGTGTCTTCAGCTCGGCAATATCCCCTACTCGTTCCTTGATCTCGGGATGTTCGTCATGAAGCCCGACGCCATAGCCGCCCTAGGAGGCTTCATTGGCGAGGCGCACCCCGGTTCCGAGGAGTTGCGAGCGCTGGAAGCAGCGCTACTGAGCTTCCGTGATGCTGAGGGCAATATTTGCCCTTCCCTGCTGAAAGCGCAGTACTCAGGGCTTGCCGGGAGCATGTGCATGCTCGGCACCGGCCGGATGGGGGAAATATTCAATAGCTACAAGCCTGATCTGGTTCTTCATGAGGCGATCGCATCCGGAAAGGTCATCTACCTTGCCGCTCCCTACATCGGCCGGGGGGCCGCGGCCTCAAATCTCCGTCGAATCGTGATCGCGAACTTGGCTGACGCAGTTGGCCGGCTTGCTGATCGTGAGCCGGCTCCAAAAGTGCCCGCTCTTGCGGTGTTCACCGATGCGGGTGGCTGTAACGACCCATGCGTTGAGCGCTTGTTGGCGGCTGAAAGCGAACGGTTTCTGAGGGTTTGGATCTCGTCGCCCTCGTTGGACGACCTTGGCCGGGAGTCGATTGACCTTCGCGAAGTCTGCCTTAGCCGGGCTCGGAGCCTTGTTTTTTTCAGACCTAACACCGAGGCCACTGCACAGTTGTACCTGAAGTTTTTGAATCAGGACGGCGGCGCCGGAACGGGGGCAATGGCCGAGCGGATGTTGGCGTTCAGTGCCACGCAATACGTCGCTGTGACAGATGGCAGCCATGTGCAATGGGGCGATGCACGTGCAGCACAATCGGAGACCAAGTGGTCAGCGGCCGAGCTGCCCCGCCCTCAGCGCTTCTTCCACGACCCCCTGACTGGGGCGGACCAATTTACCCAGACTGTGCCAGTTTGAGGGCTCTCGAATGAATGATCTAACTATGCAGCACAACGGGGTTGAGGAAGCGGACTATGAGTACGGACCTGAAGTTCATACTGGCGATGGTAGCGATATTTCTGATCCTGGGGATGTTCGTAACTGGCTTGAGAGCTTTGATAGCGCCAATATCTTCGATTTTGGCGACAGCCTCAACGATGCTCAAGTGGATTTTCTGGGTGGTGACGAAGCTGTGGTCGAGCCACGTCCTTTTGCTCAAGAACTTGCTCTCACCGCACTCAATAATCTACCGAACCTTGGATCGCAAAGACGAACAGTAAAAGAAGAGACCCTGCGTCGCCTGGACGAAGAGGACTTCGAAGCTGGTGTTCCGCGGCTGGCGTTCCGTATCGTCAAAGCAAACGTAGAGGCGCTCTTTGCCAAAAAAATGAAGCCTGACGACTACGCGAAGGCGGCTCAATGGGTCTTTGGCCCAACCCTGGGTGAGTGGTCATTCGACCGATGCTGCGAAGTCCTGGGGGCGCGAAAAGACGTTATCAGGTTGCGTATTCACTATGAGTTCTGGCGCCGCTGGTACGTCTTCCCTGTGGAGTTCCCGTTCTTGATTGATCCGGTTCCAGAAGCGGTTGCTGATGAGATCTACATCATGAGCGGTGATGAAGGCTACGATCTGGCCCGGGCGGCGTGGAATCAGCCGGGAATTCGATCGAAGGATTTGATGGTACAAGCCTCGAAGGGACAGAGCACGGAAAAATACCGCGTTGCACTGGAGCGTCTTGCTGATCGCTACATGCTGTCTCAGCAAAATGACTGTTGGTACCTCACCGGCCGTAACCCTGCCCTGCGAGCGGTCGACATGGCGATAATTCCTAATCGACCTTCGACCAACCAGGTGTCATGGTCGAATATGTTTTGACGTTGTGATTGCCAGGCCTCCTCGAGGGGGTCTGGCCCGCGTTTTTAACCCCTACCCTTCTTCGCTGTTCCCCGCCAGGTCCGCAGTTTTCCGTCGTCGACATGGATGAAGCCTGCATCCGGATAGACGCCGACGCCGCCACCCTGAAGATACAGTGCCAGTTGCTTCAGATACTCCACCGGTACGCCCTGAACATACAGATCACAAGCCCCGCCACGCAGGTGAGCGGAGTCGCGAACGCCACCGGCATCCTCGTTGGTTTTTTCGCTGCGATAACCGGATGTAACGATGATCGGGAGGTGAATCCCGTGCATTGCGAACCAGCCCTGGATCCCGCAGAGGATGTCCAACAGCGTATGACTCATCTGCACCGCGGTACCGGTATGAACGTCACGCAGAATGCGACATACACGCTCGTAACCGGACCACTGTAGGTGGCCGTTTTGGTGGTAGATCTCGTTTACCTCTTCCCACACCCCTCGGCGCACTTCGCGCTTCAACCATAGGCGCCTTGGCTGATCCCAGAACGTGCTGATGCTCGCGGAGGCGGGTTGTATGCCGGTGGATAAAAGGCCGAGGGAGTAGAGAAGTAGCTGTCTTCGGTTCACGTGGGTCGAGCCTAGCGCGGTGATGGGGTCATGATATCAGCGGTGTATTGGTATGTGTACGTGTTATGAATTAAACTGTTGGCAAAAAAAAGCCCGGGGGTTAGCCGGGCTGTAGGGGTTATTTGGAGAGTCCTCGCATTGCTTTGAGTTGATCGTTTAAGTCCCCTACCCTGTTGGGTGGGTTGAAGATTCCTGTCTTGGCTTCAAAAGCTGCCAAAACGGGCATCAGTTTTTCCAGTGCGGCATAGCCTGGCTTGTCAGGGTCAAGTGCCATGAGCACGTTTCTATCGGACATCATTTGAAACCAGTTTGCTTCCCAGTTTTCGCATCCTGGGAGGGCGAAGATAGTTCTTTTTGATCCCATCTCAACAGCGGAAAGCATGTCGATCGGGCCTTCAACAATCATGTACTCGTCAGGTGTTTGCCCTTCCCAGATCCATGGAGACTTACCACCGTAACGCATGGCTTTCTTCTCCCCTTCTTTGGGTTCACGCATCAGTCTGAATTCCGCTGCGCAGTGAGACTGCGAACGAAACCACAGTGGCCTGAATGCACAGGCTGGCGCCTTTTTATCTGGTTTCCAGAGTCCCGCTCTTTCCATCAGTTCCTGTCCCGCCACTTCAGTCAAAAATGCTTTTGCTTGAAATGGGTCGTTGGGGATGGTGATTAGAATGCCTCGCTCGCAAGCCTCACGCGCAACACGTTCCGATATGCCTCGGCCACCCAGATACTCCAAAGCTGGCTTTGAAGGATACGGTGCAGCTTCAGCAACTTTTTGTAGAACAAGCGCCAAGGCGCTGTCGTCGCGTTGAATCGCAGTTTCGGGTTTAGGCGGCATGTAATGCTTCAGCATGTCGATATCGGCCCTCATCAGCTCAAGGCCAGCTTCCCGGTGGGTTTTACCCCAGTAGAAGGCAGCAGCTTCCACGACATCACCATGCTCCCCACAACTGAAGCACTTCCAGCTGTCATCTTTTACGCAAACTTTGACCGAGTGAACGGACGAAGCCTGGCAGCTTGGGTTTGGACAAACACCGTACCGGATGGCACCGCTCATTGGTTTAGGTTTTCCATCGAGCATGTGCTCGAAGAACCAGTTGAGCGGCACGTGAGTACGGACATAATTGAAGTCGACTTCGTAAACGTTGCCATTGGCATCGCGTTTGAAGTGGTCTTGATTACCTGCCATTGCTGGTTCTCCAGATGAAATCTTGATGCTAGGGAATGCTTTACGTCGGCCTGTAATCTTCAGCTCGCAAGGGCTGCTAGCAGCATCGTTTCGTCCCAGACCGGGATGCCGAGATTCTGTGCTGCTTCAAGTTTTGATCCGGCGGACTCGCCGGCAACGACGACACTGGTTTTGCTGGATACTGAGCCGGATACCTTGCCGCCGGCATCTTCGACCAGCGTCTTGGCCTGCTCGCGGTTCAAGGTGGGAAATGTACCGGTCAGAACGAAGACTTTGCCCGACAGGGAGCTCCCGGTGGTTTTCAGCGAATCCTGCGGAGAAGTGATCGCGGCGAGGCGATCGGCTTCGAGACCCAGGGAGTCATCGGCAAAAAACCGCTGAATGTTTGCAGTGGTGTCGGGGCCGACGTCGGGGGTTTGAATTAGTTCGTCATAGGTGGCAACCCTGAACCGCGACCAGGCACTAAATTGTTTGGCCAAGGCTTTGCTCGTCGCCTCCCCCACACCTTCGATACCCAGCGAGTAGATGAACCGCGCCAAATCCGGCTGCATTGAGGCGACGATGCTCTTCGTCAACTTTGCCGCGGAAACACGCCCAAAGCCTGGCAGGGAGACCACATCAGTAGCCTGAAGAGTAAACAGGTCAGAAGGCATGCTTATCAGCTGAGCCTCGATCAGGGCAGTGATCGACTTGTCTCCCAGACCATCGATATTCATGCCCAGCTTGGAAGCGAAGTGGCATAGCTTGCCCAGCTTCTGTGCGGGACACTTCAGGCCGCCGGGGCAGTATGAGCCCACCATGCCGGGCTGGCGCTCGAGGCGGGAGTCGCAGGATGGGCAGTTGAGGGGCATGACAAAGCATTGCAGGGATTCGTCAGCAGTAGATGGCACGACTCGGACCACCTCTGGCACCACATCGCCCGCCCGGCGGACAATGACAGTGCTTCCGAACTTCACACCTTTTGCGTTGACCTGGTCCGCATTGTGAAGTGATGCGCTTGAGACCATTACGCCCCCAACCCGGACCGGGTCAATTTTGGCCACGGGGGTCGCGGCGCCGGTCCGGCCAATCTGTACGACAATATCCCGAACGGTGGAAATGGCCTCTTCTGCTGGGTATTTGTAGGCGATCGCGAACCGAGGCGTGCGGTTAGTCCAGCCAAGCTCTTGTTGGCCATGTAAAGCGTTGACCTTGAACACCACTCCATCGATGTCAAAGGGGAGCGCTGCCCTGCCCTCGCCGACGCGCTCAAAAAAGCTTTCCACTCCAGCCCGACCCCGCACTACTGCGGTCTCTGGGGCAATTGCAAACCCCAAATTCAGCAGGCCCTGAATCAGCTCCCATTGAGTGGTGGCGTTGAACGGTGTTTCTCCGTTCAGTTCCGAAGCCCCATAGGCATAAAAGCTCAGGCGGCGAGAGGCTGTGATTTTCGGGTCCAGTTGCCGCATGCTGCCGGCCGCCCCGTTACGCGTGTTGGCCAAAGGCTTCTCTCCGCGGCCCAACAACTGTTCGTTGACCAGCTCGAAGTCACTTTTCCGCATTACCACTTCACCACGGACTTCCAGGTCTATCGGAATTGGCAGTCGAAGAGGCAGGTTTCGGATGGTCCGCGCCTGAGATGTCACGTTCTCTCCGGTAAAGCCGTCACCCCGGGTGGCGGCACGGAAAAGGACGCCGCCGATGTACCTGGCAGCGAGCGCAAGCCCGTCGTACTTCAATTCGCCGGTGAGCTCCAGAGCCTCTGGCTCGACGCCAAGGCCTGCTGCCGCCGCGGTGACGAATGCCATGGCTTCGGTATCGTCCATTGCATCTTTGAGCGAAAGCATGGGCTGGTCATGGGGAGCCGGCTCGAATCCATCAAGGATCGCACCCCCTACTCTCTGGGTCGGGGAGTCAAGCGTGACCAGGTGCGGATGTTGAGCCTCAAGGTCTTGTAGCTCACGAAAAAGAAGGTCGTACGCCCCATCGGTGATCTGGGGCGCATCGTTCGTATGGTACTGGTCCGCGTGGGCGGTTACAGCCGTGCGCAGCTGCTGGATTCGTTGTTCAACAGGAAGAAGAGCAGACATGGTTTTCTCGCTGACAGGACGGATGTACTCATCATAATAAATCAAACAGTATTATGCGCACGTGTTGTGATTTATTATCTTGCTACAGCCAGTCCTCCTCAGGTCGCCGCCATGTTTTCAAACCTACACCTTTATCGGATCACCGAGCCATGGACCCTCTCGCCGACGGAGCTGGCCAAGAAGCTTGAGAAGAAGGCGTTCAAGCCTTGCACTGAAAAAATGATTCGCTCAAGTGGCTGGATTGCCCCCCGGGCTGGCGGTGGACTGGTATACGAGGTGCAGAAGCAGTATTTGATCGCGGTGTGCTTCGAAGAAAAAAAGGTTCCTGAGCCTGTTTTGCAACGGCTGACGATCAAAAAGGCCGCAAAGATCGAGGCCGACAAGGGCTACAAGCCCAGCCGCAAACAGATGAAGGAACTCAAGGAAGAAGCACTCATTGAACTGCTACCCAGGGCATTCGAGCACCAGGTAACTATTCAGATATGGGTGAATGCTGCTGCCGGGCTGATTGCGATCGACACTGGAACCCCCGCTAAAGCCGACGATGTGATGACATTGCTTCAGGAGGTCATCGCAATTCCGGCGTCGTTAATCCGCACCAGCATGGACCCCGGATCTGCAATGGCCACCTGGTTGATGAACAACGAGGCGCCTGATGAGTTCACCGTCGACAGAGAGGTGTATCTGCAAGGACTCGACATCGAAAAATCCAAGGTCCATTACGCACAGCTCAGCCTCGAGCGCGATGAAGTGCGGCAACACATTCTTGAGGGGCGCCGCCCCACAAAACTCGCGATGACCTGGGATGAACGGGTAGCGTTTTTTCTGACCGACAAATCGCAGGTCAAGAAAATTACTTTCCTGGATAGCGTCAAGGGCGAGATACCCGACGAGGTAGATGAGGAAGCGGCATTTTCCGCAATGTTCTTGGTCTACACCGCACAGCTGACAAAACTGGTGCCGTCGTTGCTTGAGGCGTTGGGCGGAGAGGAGGCAAGCGAAGGTTAACGAAGGCGTGTTGATTGTAAGAGCGTGATGCGCATTACCGGTTACTAGGCATACGCAAGGCTTAGCACACACTCCGGGAGAATGACCATGAAACTGACTTTTGACACTGCCGTATTCCAACGTAAAGCCCAGTCCCTCAGCCTGAAGCTGAACCTGAAATCCCAGGCTGTAATGAAGCAGGCCAAGCTGATTGGCGAACTTGTTTTTCTGTTGGGGAAAGCCTGCTATTTGAAAATGTTCCACGCTCAGATCGTGACTACGACCACCGTCGATGTTGATGGGTTTATGAACGTGTACGAGCTGGAAGGTGTTCCGAGTGTGACCGCTGGTTTGGTCCGCTTGAATTACCGCCAGACCGTTAATGGGTACGTCAAAGCTCGTAGCAGTGTGCTTGTAACCGATGCTCAATGGGATCGTCTGAGCCGGCGAGCTGCGTTTGGCGCTGGTAGACTGGCTCAGATTGTTTAACGATGTACAAAACCCGGACATTGTCCGGGTTTTTTTTCGCCTTTCGATTGACCTACCAGTAAAGGCCCTGCGCCTTCACAGCTATGAGGGGTGTCAGCACCGCGGGATCCACGAAGTAGACGGTGGCAAGGTGTACCGTAAGCGCCACAGCGCAGAGTAGGAATTGTCTCAACGATTGCACAAAAAACAGGAGTTCAAGAGTTACCACAAACAGAACCGTTCCCCCGCCTACGGAAATTTTGTCCAGCACCCAGGCGGTGTTTGTTAGAACTGAGTGAGCACGTCGCTGCCCACGGTGCTGGACGGTGCATAGGTGATTTGGAAATAGATCAGCACTATGTCAATGCAGACGATGGCCAACACGGGCAACAGGAGTATCACAGCTAATGCCCAATGCCGGTTTACAGGCGGGGTTGGATGCTCAGCGACCAGGGGCTCATTCATCACAGTACTCCTCGTCCTCTTCTCCCTCTCCGTAGAGGTCGCGATAAGCCTCAGCTACAGCTTCGCTGGATGCCCTACTGAGTTCACTTAAGTCCTGTTTGTCGAAGCCTGACGCGATAAGCAAGATGTCCGCATCAAAACTCGACAATGTTGCGCAGATCGCGTGAATTTTGCAGGCGAAGCCGTAGTTCCATGCTTCAAATACCTGGGCGTTCCAGGTGATTGATTTGGAAACCTCTTCGGCAACGTCGCCGGCGTTAACCCATGCACCGTCCCGGTAGATGCAACCGTCGCGAGCAATGCTCATCAGCTCGCCAGATGTAGCACCTTTTTTGAATTTTGCGCAGGTGAGTTCACGCCAGGTGCTCAGGTTGAGACCCAGCCCGTGGAGCCACTCACGGTCCTCTTTGGTTAGCAGATTTTGCATTTTGTTGTCGTCCAAAAAAATGCCTCACAAGGAGGCATTAAAGTCAGGATTGATTAGTTCTATCGAGTGCGAACAATCAAACAACTGTTCAGCCTACAAAGTTACTCAGTTGCTATTTAGGCAGCTGCCGCTGACTCACATTCAACCCCGCACAACGTCAAGTCGCCTTTTGCTGGAACCTTGAGCAGGCTTCGGATCAACTGTTCCTTGCGAGCGTTGAATTTGTTTTCGTAGTTCAGGTGCGTAAATCCGAATCCAGCCGAAGCAAAAACTACTAACACTGCTGCCCCTAAAGCCCCAATTACCCACCCGATATAAATCTGGGCCGGGTTTGTGGTGATAGCAGTGGTGAACCCTTCTGGATCAGAGCAAGCAAAGCCAAATGCCCATGTCATCAGCGCCAATGGCGTGATGTGGATTGCTTGGTTCATTGCGCTCCAGATGATGTAGATGAGGTTTACAAACTGCGCGAGGTACAGTCGTCTGTCCTGTTGAACAGCTTTGTCGATCTGGCTGAGTTCATTTTCACTCAGGGAACCGACAGTTACGCCATTAATGATGACTTCCCATTTGTACTTATCGGACATAGCACTGTTCCTTTCGGTATGAGTTTCACGAACGGTATTTCGGAATGCCCTACTGCGTAGGGCATAAGGCCAAAGTTACTGAACCGATCCTGGTGCGTTTCGCTGGCGAATCTGTGCCAGTTTGTTCTCTGCCATTTTTGCGATCGTTGGTTGGCCACGAAGGCGTATCGTGTCCAATGCCAACTGGGCAGAGATGTTGCCGGTCACCGAGGTGTACGTCGCATCGGGTGAACAACCAGTGTCGAGGACTGACTCGGCCTCGGCGCTTGCAACAACGAACGTTGGAACCGCCTCAACCTTGAACGCCTTGAACAGCTCAGGGTTGACCTCCCAAGGAACGCCCGCTTTGTTCACGTCCAATGCGGCTTGTTTGGTCTGCATCATGGAGCCGTTGACGAAGCCGCGGACCACCAGCACAGCACCCGTTTCTTTAGCCTGGCGGGTGAGATCCATGAGGATGTCCTTCGGCATCGAGAACGAGACGAAGATGATGAAGTCACTCTGGCCGGGCTTACCTTTCGATTCGTTTTTCGCGTTGTTATAACGCGCAACAACGTCGTCCAGCGTCTCCGTCTTGGTCGGCGGCGGAGCGTTGATCACCGGCACGGTAGTTTTGAAGGTCCCTGCTTTCACGGGATCGATCTTGCCACCCAGGGTGGCGGCCCTTGCCGCTGACTGCTCGCCCATCAGCTTTTGCAGCTCTGCATCGGACGGCATTGCCAGCGATTGGGCGCCGACGCCCAGGCTCATAACGCTAGTTGCCAAGAGTAACGCCGCCGCAGCAGTCGCGTTTACGGAAAATGCCATAGCCAAAGTCCTTGTAACCGGGAATTGGAAACTCTGTATTCGATTAGCGCCCAATGGGGCCACAGCATTTGCCATCGATCTTTGCTGTTTCGGGTTTTGGGTACAGACGTGTGAACTTGTACTGGCGCTTGTCCATGATGATCTGTGGGTAATAGCCACACATGGCACCGCTGCCCATTGCTGCCCACTGCGTTCCCGCCGCGTGCAATTTGGCAAGGATTCGGGTCGTCTGTAACCGGGCGGTCTGCTCCATGCTCAAATGCGCTTCGTTATGACCGGTCAGGGGGTACATGTGGCCGTACGAGCCGGCAGCCCAGAAGATGGTCGAGAGCGGGAACCCTGCCGCCGCTGCCACCGCGTCGGCGGACATTGCTCCGATCGCTACCATGCTGCCGAACGGGAAGGCATACGGTGTGAGGATCCCGGCGAGCTCGTCATCGTTATGTGTGGGGTCGGCAAACGAGACCCAAGGGACGTCCATGCCGCGCTGGTCCATGCAGGTGTCATCCAGAATCGCCCCCATCACATACATGGCAGGGTTGAGGTAAAAGTTGACCTGCATGAACGAGTCGCGAGTGCTGGAGATGCCGCCACCCTGATCATCGGAAATTTGCCCGAATGCGTCCGAGTTCACACCGACGTTTACCCGGACACCGCCGAGCAGCGGAAAGCAACCAGGTACCGTGGTGACGTCCGTCATCATGTCGAATTCCCAGAATGACGTTGGGATCCCCACCTTGGGCGGGTTGCCGCAAAAGCAGAACGGACTTGAGCCGCCGCCGCTGTCAAAGTCTTCCTGGCCATCCGAAACCAGGTTGGTCGAGCCGAAAAGCTTGATCGGAAACATGCAGGACCAGCAGACGTCAGTGATGAGATTTGGAAACTTGCCGGTACAGATCTCGTCGGCGTTGACGCTGAGAGAGCTGAGAAGCCCGGTGATCAAGAAGCCCAAGGCCATAAAAGTCTTTTTCATAGCTTGAGTTCCTCGATCTGGAGTTGCCGGCCTTGCTGGGTGATCACGGCTGGAACACGCTCAATGCCGAACTTCTTGGTCAGGATGCCCCGCTGGTCGAAGTAGACCGGGCGCCCCCACTCGCGATTCAGCTTCAGAAAGGACCCCGCAACGAGTATTACCTTGTCCCGTGGGTGCTCATCGGTGCGCTTCTTGGCGTAGGCGAGTTGTTTGGGGTCGCGGCCGTCAATAAAGATGATTGCTTTGCTCAGGGAGATGTAATCGAGCGGGTTGATCTTGGTACCGGCCGGGACCAGCACGTTACCGAGATGGTCTTTAACGGTCTCGGCATAGGTGTAGGTCGGGTCGTACATGCGAATTTGCGGTTCGACCACCTCTTCGATTCCGGCGAGGGGTTTGGGGTTTTCTAGCCCGGACAGCTGCTGGTCCCGGTAGTTGTTCCAGTATTTCGACAGGTCCCCTTTCTTCTCCATGTCACCCAACCGACCTTTGATCATGTCGATTGCATCCTGCTCTTGGACATCCCAGGTGTTGCCATATTGGCCCAGCTGTTCAGCATGCAGGTTGAATGAGGTGAGATAGAGAGCGGGAACGAAGGCAATGGCACAAAGGCGGCGTAGCTTCATCGCAACTCCAGATAGGTTCGCCCGTGGGCGTCCCAAGGTGAGATCTGAGGTGTCCAAAAACAACGTGGCCATCGAGATGGCCACGAGAGGATCAAGTGCTGGGTTCCGGCTTATGCGCCACCCTTCAGCCACGACTCCAGGCGTTCAAGCGTACCCAAGCCCGGCATCTTTCGACCGTCTTCGCTGAACATGGTTGGGGTGCCGTTGACGCCGAGGCTTTCCGCCAGGCCGATGTTGCGTTCGATGGGGTTGGCGCATTTGGACGGTGCCGGCATGACGCCTTTCATCATAGTGTCCCAGGCGGCGGCGCGGTCTGCTTCAGGCAAGCACCAGATGGATTCGGCTTTCGCCTTGGCCTGAGGGTGCAGCGACTCGATCGGGAACATGAAGGTGTAGATCGTCACGTTGTCGAGCTGGGTGAAGACCTTGTTCTCGAGGTCGTGGCAGTAAGGGCAGTCGGGGTCGGTAAACAGGTAGATTTTGCGGGAGCCATCGCCCTTAACGCGGGTAAATGCGTCGGCGAGCGGGAACTTGGTCACATCAACCTTTTCCGCCGCTGCTCGTTTTGGGGCGGTCAGGTCCTGCCGGGTTTGCATGTCGTACAGGCTTCCGAACATCAGGTAGCGGCCTTCGGCGTCCGTGTAGGCGATGTTTTTGCCCATGGTGATTTCGAAAATACCGGCCAGAGGTGCTTTGACGACGCTGGTAAAGTTGGTTGCGGGATACTTCTGACGCAGACCGTTGAGAACGGCCAAGGTTTCGAGGTCGGCCGGTGCTGGCGCCGCCGCGGCAATCGGAGCAGCTGGGGTTGCTGGAGCGGCAACTTGTGGTGCAGCGGTCGGGGCAACCTGGGCAACGGTGGTCGTAGCGACGGCGGCGGCTGGCGCTTGGGTTGGGGCGGCTTCGTCAGCGAAAACAGCCAGCGAACAGCTGGCGAGGGCGATTGCGAGTGCAAGCTTCTTCATCGAGTACCTCAGATTTGAATTGGTCTGTTACAGGATTATGCGTACGTGTGATGCCATACTAACAATACGAATAACACAAGACCATACGCCGCCAGTATTATTTACAATTCTGATCTGGGTTCGAGGAGCCTAAACACACACTACTTAGGGTGAGCACCTATGGCTGAACCCAGATCAGCAGTTGCCCAATCGGTTTCACCGCGCAAAGAAAAACCCCCGCACCAGAATTGGTGACGGGGGTGTGAATAGCGTTAAACCGTCGACGGGCGAATGTTCGTGAGATTCTGAGGGTCGATTGGAATGCCGTAGTTCGAGGCGTCAGTGAAGACACCGCTTTTGGAATCGATGAAGCTCAGGTCATCGACCACCCAGCGCTGGTTAGGTCCATCCAGCAGACAGCAGCGAGTGCCGGCTGGAACATGAACCTCATGCTTGGTACGGCCGACGCAGAAGGAAACGGTAACGGCATTGATGGTGTTGCCCAGTTGGGTGTACGGGGTCCGGTTGGATTTCATGTCAAATTTTTTCCTGAAAGTTGGTGCCAAACCACTCTTGCGAAAGTGATTGGTGACGTGGTGCGTCGGCATTAGTAAGTGAACAGGTTTCCGCTTGAGCCATGCCCGTTGTTGAACTGGGTGCCGCGGGGTACCTCGAACCAGCTGTATCCATTCCAAACTTCAAGGTTGTCGCCGGACACGCGGGCTTTGAAGTAGCGTTCGCCAAGGGCGGTTGGGTGAGTGGCATAAATGCCCGCGCCCTTCTCCAGGTGCTTAAGTATTTTGTTGCGCATTTCTGCTGCGCTGTGTTGGGTCGACATGTGGATTGTCCAATTGAAAGGCTGGTTGATGCGTCGTCAGGTCCGGCCTGAAGTACGCGTTGACTTGCCAACGGATATGAAAATCAAGCGGCTGTAATTTCTGGGCGAAAAAAAGCCCGGGCTGTGCCGGGCGTGTGGATCGGTTTGTGTCAGGCTTGCTGCTGGTAGCAGCCAGTCACTTTTGCGCGGCTGCGTTCCTGGTAGTAGTTGATGCGATCGTTGAAGGGGTGGTGTTTGAGTTCCGTAGAGCTGAAACCTGAACAGGTCCGAACGAGCTCAAGTGTGTCACCGGTGGAAAGCTCCCACAGAAAGATCGTCGTCGCATTTGCATGAATGGCGGCCTTCCTTGTGATCTGAGCGTTGTTCATCAGTCTGGACGCGGCGATGATTGGGTGCATTCACACACCTCACTCGCCAAACACGTTGCTTGTTGCCGCATGGGTCGCGTCCAGAAACGACGGGGTGCCACCGAAACAGGTAAGGCCGACAGAGTCCTTCGGAGCGATCTGCCAGTGCCCTGTGTTAGAGGGGTCCAGTTTGAGCGAGAACTCGATCTGAAAATTCATCTCGCCGAGGTGATTTTTGTAAATGGCTTCAGGTGTTATATCGGCAGACAGATCCGTCCAGTATTCGCCGTTGTGCACGCGGGTCGAGCGCCAGCCCTGGTTGTTCATCTGGTCGACCAATCGTGTGAATGCCGCCTTGTGAGGCGATGTCCAGTCGATGAAGTCCTGTACCTGGTCAAGCTCAGTACCGAAGTTGACGGTCTCGCAGAGATCGCCAATTTCATCAGCGGACAGGGGCAGAACAGCTCCGCTGTCAGTTGCGATCTCGATAAACTCGGTTAAGCCAGGTCGGTTGCTGAGCAGCGCTTGCTGATAGTGACGTAGTGCGGCGAGGATGGTTGCTTGCTCACGGTTTTCGACCAGCAAAACAGTTTGAGCTTGAACAGTTTTCGGGTTGGTCATGGTGCGTCTCCTGAGGGTTAGCAGGTCTTGCGTGGACCTGGTATTCGGAGATGTCGCGCACCAAACGATAAGGATGAGCCATGGCACGTGTCCTACTGACACGTGCACCCTTCAGCGCTATGAAAAAAGGTTTCCAAGGAAGCCTTTCCATACGAACTGTCCAACCAATTTCACACAGATTAGGCCGATGATTATTTCGGCACCGAGAGCGGCCACAATTTCGATGGTCCCCATTGGGTCCGCGGGCGTGAAAGGAACCACAACCCCGGTAATGCTTTTGGCGTAGTAGAGAAATGCGGCCGCAACCGCCAGCAACAGTAAGGCTCTCAGCCTCCCGATTTTGATCCCGTACCTGCTTGACGTTGGCAAAATTCCGATAAAGGTACCGACCCACCAATCGCCACAAATTTCGTGACCGGCGGGCCCGCCAACCAAAAGGCCAATAACCGTGGTAAGAACGTAATAGAGAACCACGAAGGCAAGCATTGCCAAATAGGGTGAGCCCCCTTGAGGCTCAGAAAATTTGTCGGAATAGAAAAGCTTCATGTGATGATCCTCATGTAGAAAAGGCGACGGGTTGGGAATACCGGTACGTGTTATTTCGGATTCTGCCTTTTCTTTTTCTTTTTGAATACTGAGAGAATCTATTTGACGCTTCCTAGGATTGGTGTGAGCGGTTTTGTGGTGGGTGCCGTGGGGGGAATCCAGGCTTAAACCCCGTATAGCCTGTATAAATGGCGCAGGGACTGGATGCGCGAGTGAGAAAATATTTTATAGATGCGTGTTGCATCAGCCATAAATTCTGTGTTTAATAGGCCCCAAGCAGGCGGAAACGCCTCAAACGACCCAATCTCCTGAAAGGCTGGGAAATCAACCGAAAGGTTGAACTTGCGACCACAAGGTTGTGGTTTCTGGCGTTTGAGAAAAACAGTTGGCCCGGACTGAATTTGGTATGCGTACCTGTTATGCTTCAAATTCAGCACAGCCGGCAATCGACCATGCTTTTACCTGCTTACCTTCCCTCGGCTGTGCCGGTAGCCACTACCCTGCCCGGTCTACCCCATACGGTTTCTACAAATCAGTTGCTGCCGGTACAGGGCGCTGCTGTTCACCGGTGCTGCGGTCAGTATTCCGCTTATCAATCTCGAAGAACTCACGCATGAAGCTAAGCAAACTTGCTGTCGGGCTTTCGGCCCTTGTAATGCTGTCGGCTGGCGCAGCCGAAGCTCGCGGTTTGATGGATTTCATCAAGCTGCCCAATGCCCAGGAAGAAAAGGGCAGCTACCGTTCGGGGACTATCGGCCAGAGCGAGGCGCTCGCGCTCTACTCCAGTCAGCAGAAACAGGCCTCATTCGACGGTTGTGCCGATCTGTTCCCGGCCGCCAGGCCGATCAACGTGGCCAGCGTGCCCGCGGCCATGAAGCCAATGGCACTGTGCTCCGATAGCTTCGCCGTTGTTTACTCGCAAACGAGTAAGACGCCACTGGTT